>Ga0307433_1000316_pt1 | contig 41677 bp, 35 predicted proteins | sample SalMarWE160210MG_FD_202166 | JGI IMG/M metagenome (GOLD analysis project Ga0307433, IMG submission 202166) | Salt marsh sediment microbial communities from the Plum Island Ecosystem LTER, Massachusetts, United States - WE1603-210 | ecosystem: Environmental > Aquatic > Marine > Intertidal zone >... | reverse complement strand
CCCCTTCACAGAAGTAAAGCTCCAATGTGGTTAATAAAAAGGATGAATCTTTTAGGTAAACCCATTTTTGATATCTTGTATGAAATAGAAGGAGCAAAAGGGATAATCAAAAGACTTTCTGATACAATTTGGTTTCAAGGATTAGCATGTATATTGGGTTTTGATTGGCATTCAAGTGGTTGCACAACAGTATTAGGTGGTGTTTTAAAACAGATTATCAACCCTGAAGAGCATGGATTAATTATTGCGGGAGGAAAAGGAAAAAACTCTACAAAAGTTAAGGAACATTTATTAGAAAAAGCGAAATTTTTGGATTATACTGATGACGATGTGAACCAATTGAGTGAAACAAGCCGGCTCGTCGCAAAAATAGATAATGCGGCGATTCAAGATGGTTTTTCATTGTATCATCACTTAATGATTGTATCAGAGAAAAATTGGGGGATAATTCAACAAGGACTTGACGCAAATATTGGCAAAGCTAGAAGATATCACTGGATATCAGATAATTTAGAAAGTTATCTCAATGATCCTCATAAAAATATTAGTTCCGAAATTTTTAAAGAGAATGTCATGAATTTAGTTTCCAGGGAAAGTGAAGAATGCAGAAAAGTTTCGTTAGATCTACTATCGGAAGGTTCTAAAAGGGTTAAAAACATGATTTTAAATTTAAGATTAAAAAGCAAAAATCAAACTTCCTTAGATGATTTCTTAGCACCAGCCTCTAGATATAAATGTTGTACTCTCCCTCATCTTAAAATGCCGATTCCTTTTACTTTAAAATGGGAAACTCTCGATTTAGCCAAAAATTTAGGCATAAATGATTATACAGAACTTTTAAAGCTTCATGGTTTTGGCCCAGGGATGATTAGGGCATTAGCTTTAATATCAGAATTCATCTGGGGGTCGCCACCTTGTTGGAAGGATCCTGCTAAATATTCTTTTGCTTTTGGTGGAAAAGATGGTATTCCTTACCTTGTTAATTTAAAAAGAATGGAAAGATGTGCAGAAATACTATCAGAGGCTATAGACGCAGCCCATTTACAAAAGAATGATAAAATTAGTGCTCTTAAACGATTACAAAAATTTTCTGTTCATTCAATATAAAAATTCTATGAAAAAAATCAGATTTTTAGAAAACCTTGTTTAAAATTAAAAAAAAAGAAAATAAGGAAAAAAAAATTATCATAAAAGAATTATTCTATTTTCAAAAAATTTCTCAAAACTAGAGTTTTATCCGTAATTTAATGCTGAAAGAAAATACCTAATTCTAATTCAATAATTCTTGGATCGAATTGCCTGAAACCATTGATTCCAAATGTTTAATAATTTTACAAACTTTTCTCTGGAAATTGAATATTCCTTGAATTTACCTTTGTTAGAACTATAAATAAATTTATGTATTTCCAAAATTCTAATATGATGGGAGATGGAAGGTTGACTTCTATTCAGGCTTTTTTCAATATCAGAGAGTAAACATGGTTTATTATTTAATAGATTTAAAATTAAAAATCTGTCTTTATTGCCTATGATTTCCATACATTCTCGTAAGAACTTATAAGAGGTATCATTCTTGAATTTTTTTTTTATAATTTTAATTTTATTTTTTGTTAATTCTTTCATGTTTTTCTTTCTATTCTCTTCTTTCTATTATTTTTTAAATAATTAAGATGAGAGATTTTTAATCCAATTCTCCCATAAATGCACAAATTCCATTATTTTTGACTTATTTAATGAGTAATAAATATATTTTCCATTTTTCCATCCTTTAACGAATCCTGTTTTCTCTAATATCTTAATATGGTGTGAAGAGGTAGATTGAGATTTACTGATAAACATCTGTATCTCATCCAATTTTAAAGGTTGAGATTTTATTAATTCCAATATTAAAAATCTCTCAGGATTCGAGAACGATTTCAACCATTCGACTAAATTGATTTTTTCACCAAGAACTTCTATTTCAAGCATAGGATCTAGGTCTTCATTTGCTTGTTCAAGATAATTTCTTTTTTCTAAGGAAATATTAACCTGGGAGGGTAAAATATTTTTATCTGGTTGAATTAATTGTTTAATCTGTTCAAATTTTTCATTACCTTTCTTAAGTTTATTTTTTACTTGATGATTATACATTGCGAGTTCTATTGTAGGTAGAAGGTCATCTTCATTCGTTATAGGTTTTACTATATATCCATAAGGTTCCGATAATTTGGCTCTATTTAAGGTTTTTTTATCTCCATATGCCGTTATAAATATAATGGGAATATCATAGTTTTTATTAATAAAATTCGCTGTTTCAATTCCATCCATAGTTCCCGCTAGAATTATATCCATTAATATCAAATCAAGATTTAAATTCTTGATTTTGGAAATTGCTTCTTCTCCAGAAGAAATAATGGCAATTGGATTATAATTTAATTTTTTTAAAAGAATCGCTATTGCTTCAGCGGTAATTAATTCGTCTTCAACAATCATAACTTTTATTTGTGCCATTTTACTCTGTCTTATAATAATTTTTAATATTACCAAGTAATTATAACATGAGTTCCATTATTTTTTTCAATAGAAATTTTTCCGTCCATTTGTTTGGTTATAGTGGAAATAAGTTTTAACCCTAGTGTGTCTGAACTTTTATAATCTACATCTTTGGGAAAACCTATTCCATTATCATACACTTCTAATAATAACTTATTGTTTATGGTTTTTTTCAGTGTAACAATAATTTTTCCATTATCATTTTTAGAAAAAGCATGTTTTAATGAGTTAGATACAAGTTCATTTATAATTAAACCACAAGCCATGGCTTTGTCTAGACTGAAATCAATATTTTCAATGTTCAATTTTAGTTTAATCTGTTTGGAATTTGCGGAATAAGCTTTAAATAGATTATTAACAAGGTTTTTTATGTATTTTGAAAGACGTATCTTATTCAAGTTTTCGGAGTTGTATAATGATTGGTGTATTAGTGCCATAACTTTAATACGACTTTGGAAATCCTTAAAAATATGAAGAATTCTCTCATCTTTTACATGTTGTTCATGTAGTACTAATAAACTTGAAATTATTTGCAAATTGTTTGTTACTCTATGATGGATTTCTTTCAGGAGTATTTCTTTTTCTGCTAGGGAAGATTCTAGTAAGGATTCATTCTTTTTCTGCTCAGAAATATCAATTACATTTATATATATAGCAGATTTTCCTTGAAATTGAATCTTTTTTAAATATTGTCGAATATACAAATAATTTTCATTTTTTTTCTTCATTCGTATTTCGGATTGAAATGAGGATATATCATCGTTTAAAATTTTGTTATATTTTTCAATTGTTATTTGTAAATCTTCAGGATGAATATGCAGGGTTATGGTGTTTAGATTCCAAGATAATAGTTCATTTATTGAAAATCCTAAAATGTTAGATATCCCTTTGTTTGCAAAAATTATTCGTCCATTAGCAATAATAAGCGTGCCCAACAAGGATTGTTCTGTAAGCATTCGATATTTTTTTTCACTTTCTCTTAACTCTCTTTCAGTAGAATCACGAACAATAAAACCTGCAAGAACGTTCGCTATAGATTGTAAAAAATTGATATCATCTTTTGAAAATATCCGATATTCTTTGGTATGAGCTCCTAAAATACCAAATGGAGTGTTTTTTCCTTGAATAATAACACTCATGCCGCTTATAACATCATGATCCGCAAGAAGTTTTGGGGCATAAAATCGAGTTTCAGTCTTTAGGTTTTCCACTATTACTGGAGTGGTTTTTAGTAATGTAAAACCCGCTTGCGAATTTATATTATTTTCAACAGTTGCATTTCCAACTAATCCTTTATGCCAACCCACTCCTGCCCGTAATTTTAAAAATTTCTTATCAGGAAGAATTTCAAGTACCTTTGTAAACTCAACATCCAATATTTCTGCAAGTAAAGACGTTGCTTTTTTAAATAAATTATCAATTTTTTTTTCAGTAATTGTTTCTAAACCAAATTTGGCAATTAAAGCCTGTCTATGGATATGATTTTCAATGAACTGTTGGATTTTTATGCTTTTCGTTAAATCTTGGGAAACACAGAGAATTCTGACAATTTTATTTTGTTTATTAAAAATTGGTGCTAGATTTGATGAAATTGGTACATAAGTTTCATTCTTGTTTTTAAATCGATATTCAATATTTTTAACTAAAGTGCCTTTCAATACTTTTTTAATTCCTTCGGTAAGAATTCTTTTCTCATTAGGATGAATTAATTTATAAATGTTTAATGAATCAAGAGTTTCTTTTTTATTATATCCTAAAAAATCAGTAAAAGCATTATTAACATCAAGAAAATTTGTATCAAGATCTAAGGTATAAATCATACATTCAGATGCTTTTAGCAATGTTTGAAATTTCTCTTCAGGTAAACATTGAGAACAATTAAAATCTTTTAGCTTATTGAAGGAATTTGTATTTTTTATCTCCCGTTTAATAGTTGGAATTAAGCGATTTAGATTATCTTCATTGACATAATCATTTATTCCAGTTTCTATCAATGAAATCATCGCTTTTTCATCTATTTCTTTTCCTATAACAATATAGGGAAGTAATATTTTTTTTTCTTTAATGATTCTTAATATTTCTATTCCGTAAAGCGTCCATGCGTCATAGTCGGATAATATAATATCCCATGTTCTTTTAGATAACACTGAATATAAATTGATATGATTTTCGATGAATTCCAATTGCACTTTGAAGGTATGTTCTTTTAACTTTTGCATTATTGAAGATACTACATTTTTAGAATCAGAAATGAATAATATATCATATTTTTCACTCAAATTTCATGCACTGCACTAAATTTTCATTTTTTTATTAACTTTAATACTCTAGAGAATTTCTTTAATTATAAAATTGGAATGTTCATTAAAAAAAATTTCTGTTTTAATTAGCTACATCCAAGCTTTCATTCTAATTTTCTTAAAAATATAAAAAAAAAACCCTTAAATTAAATCTTTTGGATATAGATCGAGATTGGTTAATATTATATTATTAATCTAACAAAGTATTTTTATGTTATATAAATTTTAAGGAAATTTTTCCATTTTTCTATCGTATTATATCTAATTTATTAGTTTAAAAAATTTAGTAAATATAATAAAATTTATAAATGAAGAAATCAGTGTAAAGTTCATATAAAAAATCTTGATTTTTTATTTAAGTTTTTTTATTTCAAAAATTTTATAAGCATAAAAGTATAAAAAGAAGTGATTATAAATGGTAAAATTAACGCCTGATATGAAAGAAGCATTAGTAGTTCCGGGTAAGGGCGGGTCTTTAGTTTATTTAGCGACAGCATCAATAGATGGTAAACCTAATATTGCCGGAATGAGATATGTTGCCACTATGAAAGATGATAAAGTTTTGATTGCTGATATGTTTTTAATTAAAACAAAGAGAAATTTAAAGGAAAATCCTGAATGTTCTATAGTTATAGGTCATCCTATAAATTCTGGTAGAGATTGGGTATTTAAAGGAAAAGCAATAGATATAGAATATGGATTCCCACCAGATTTTGATTGGTATGGGATATCTGCTAAAGAAGTTTTAGATGAATGGGGTGATTGGCATAATAAACAGCCTCCAGATGAAGTACCTCCAGATGTAGTATATTCACATCCGGCTCAACGTGGTATTGTCGTATTACATGTCGAAAAAGTTTATTCAATTGAAAAAGGCAAAGTAGGAGAAAAAATTTTATAAGAGGTGTATAAAAATGGGAATAATTTTAACAAATAGAATGAAAGAATGGATAAAGACAGGATGTCATCTAAATGTAGCTGATAAAAAAGGAATACCACATGTAACTGTTGCAAGAAATATAGATTCCGTTTCAGATGATGAAGTTATATTTGCTCTTACTAGAGATGAATATTCAGTGATTAAAGAACCTTTATCAGAAAATTCATGGGTTGCTTTTGGTGTTTCTGGGATTGGTAGTATTCGATTTTGTTATCAATTTAAAGGTCAAGGAAAAGCAAAACAAAAAGGAGACACAATATTTTTAACGGTTAAACTTTTAGAACTGTATTGCACTAAACCTGGATGTTATGCTGGTCTACGACTTGATCTTAAAACTCCGCAAGAACTTGATGCTTGGGAAAGTAATTTGTGGAAAGATTTGCCAAAAAAATAATAAAATTCTAAATATTCTTTTAGATATATCGATATTAAAAAAGTTGAAAAGGAATAACTAATTAAGGTCTGGAAATAATTGACGCTATACAATCAAAATGATGACAAAAAAGAAATAATTAGAAAAAAACCTAAAAAAAAACCAACACAATTTCCTTGGTTTATGCCATTTATGTGTGAAGGGTGTGGAGATTGCATAACAGCATGTCCAAATTCTTGTATTGAATTATTGGGATTAAATCGAAAAGTTCCAGTTGCATGGCTTATATATCCAGATTATTGTTTAGGATGTGGAAATTGTGTAGAAGCGTGCATAGTTGATGCTGTTCAAATGACTAAATATGTGGATAAAGCAATTGAGCGTTATAAAACAAAAAAAAAACCATTCGATTGAAAATTATGAAAAATAAATATTTTTTTTTTTAAAAAATAATAAAAATATGCCCAAATTAAAAAATATAAAAAAAATAAAAAGTGGAAATGATAAAAAGTGGAAGTGATAAAAAGTGGTATTTGATCTAAGAAGATGTGATTTTAGAAAATGTAAAGGAGAATGTCTAGCAATGTGTCAGTTTGTTGATTATGATGAGCAACAAGCTAAAGCAGATATGGCAAAATTAATTCATCAACAACCTGCTGATATATTAGCTAAATGTGTGACATGTTATGGATGTAATGAATATTGCCCTTTAGGAGCAAACCCATGGGATTTAATTAATCAAATGCAACAAAAGACTGGACTCTACATATATCCAGAAAAAGCCAAGCAAACAGCTTTAGGATGGGCAGCAAAAGAGGATAGAATTATAAAAGGAGATCCTAACAAACCTGCTTTATCAATAGGGGGATTTGCTGATGCTCTTCCCTATGAAAAAGTTTTTAAAGGAAAGTTATTTAATGGATTATCACTAATTATGGGAGGTTCATATTGTTGCAGAGCTCCTGAAACCCATATGTGTGACGCCAATTCTTGTTTAGAAAATTTGCCTTCATTAATAAAGAATTTAAGCGACACGGGATTTAGGGAAATAATTTTTTATCATGATGCTTGCTGGGGTTTTGTGACGGCTGAAGCGTTATCAATGATGCTTGAAGTACCATTTAAGGCTACACATTTGATGGAATATATTCGTAACTGGCTCCTTGAACATAAAGATCTTATTACACCTCTCAATCTTAAAGTTGCTTATCAACGTCCATGTACTACAAGATATAATCCTCATGGAGAACTGAAGGAAGATTTTTATGATTGGGTTGAACAGACTTTTGAATTACTTGGCTGCGAAATTGTAGAACGAAAATATCAAAAATTAAATAGTATGTGCTGCAATTCAGGTATATTTCCTACCCAACATGATAGAGCTATGGATAATGTAAGTTTGAATCTTCAAGATGCTAAAGATGCTGGAGCTGAAGTATATGTAATGTTTTGTCCTATATGTACCGCAGTTATGAGAGGAACTTCTAAACAAATGGGTATGGAACCTTATCACATAATAATGTTAGTACAAAAAGCACTTGGAGAAGAGATACCTATTGGTGGCGCAGGAATAGGAGTACCTGTTCATTAATATAATAATTTATATGAGATAGGTAAATAATAAGTGAAAATTCTAATTAGTATAAGATCTTCAGAAGAATTATCTGCCGCCATGAAAGGCAGAGCAGATATTATAGATCTTAAGAACCCTGAAGAAGGATCTTTAGGTGCTGCCTGTCCTTTATTTATTAAGCATATTAGAGAATTGGCTCCCAATTATTTAATTAGTGCTGCTATAGGTGATATGCCGAATTTACCATGTACGGCAGCTTTAGCTGCTATAGGTGCAGCGGTATTTAATGTAGACTACATAAAAGTAGGATTATATGGTACTTATTCTTATGAAGAAGGATTAAAATTATTAACTACTGTTGTAAAAGCTGTTAAAGAATACAATTCAAATATTATGATTGTTGGTGCGGGATATGGTGATGCGATAAATTTTGGTGGAATTAATCCATTGAAGATTCCAAAATTAGTCAAAAACGCAGGAGCTGATATTGCAATGCTAGATACAATTACTAAAAAAAATAAAAAATTATTTGATTTTTTAAATTATGATAAATTAAAAATATTCACAAAAGAAGCCCATAAACGAGGTTTATTAGCAGCATTAGCAGGGTCTCTTCAGAAGGATGATTTATCAGTAATCTACAAATTAAATACAGATATTACAGGATTTCGGGGTGCCGTTTGCAGTGAAAATGATAGAAAAAATGGAGTGATAAGTGAAAATAAAGTCGCTAATATAATGAATTTTGTACATAATTTAATTTAATAAATCTTTTTTTTATATAAATAATAAAAAATAATGAAAATAATAATAGTATCAAAGGATTTTGAAGTCTGGATCCTAATGAACTGAAACTTGTTCTATTTAATTTTATAACTTAATAATTGTTTCAAAATATCGTTTTTATTTAATTTAATTATTTGATTTAATATCGCTAAATTTATTAGAAAGAAGTGATATTATTTATTTATGCCAATAAATAAAATATCTCCTACCTCAATTAAGAAATTAGGAGTTAAATCACTTCTTTCTGATGAATATATGATGGCATTTTTTAAAAAGTTTTGTACTGCAATCGAATCTCGCACGTGGAGGCTTAAAAGAGCTAAAAACGCAAGATATGAGGATATTGATTTTTTAAAGGTATTTTTCCTTTCTGAGATTACCAGCAGATCAATTCATGAGACCAGCGAAATGCTCAATGTTCATTATTTGAGTCATAAAAAGGGAAGACAGAAAAGATTTGCGGATAGACGGCAAAAACGATTTGCACCGCATCAAACCGAGGTAAATAAACATTTACGCAAGATTGGCTTTCAAAAAGCACGCAAAATTTTGCGAGAATGTATAGATGACCAATTACAGGAAGCTTTAATTTTTGATCTCATTTCACGGAAAGTAAATGTATTGATAGATTTCACGGAGCATTCATATTATGGATCTCGAGAGGATAAAATGATAAAGGGAGCAAACCGGCAGAAAGGAACAAAAAAATGCGTCATTATCTTGGATTTTCGCTTCTTTCTCGAGGAGTCCATTTATACGCAGGATTAGAACAGGTGGCAACGGGGCAATCTAAAATCCCAATTATTATAACTTTTCTCGATCACTTGCTAAACTTGGGATTTGAGTTAAAGTACGTGTTGATGAATTGAGAGTTTTATAAAACAGAACTATTTGACGAAATTAAGGGAATGGGTGGCAATATACTAATTCCTGCAAAGCAGTATAAAAAGATCAAGCAATTTATAACGGAATATTTGGAAGGAAAAAAAAGACGGGTGAGGAAATACACGTTTTCTAGTGCTACCGAGGCAAAATGTCGATTTTTTACCAATGCTTACCTCATAATAAAAGCGAAACGGGGTTTTTCACTTCTAGGGGTCAAGAGAGATTATCAGAGGGGAAGAATATCCCTAAAGGATGCCAATCATATAATTTTTATCATAATGACTACCAAGAAGCCTAAAGGCAAGACTAGCTCATGGGCGTCCCGTATATCACTATTTTATCATAAGCGTTGGCTCATCGAGACGGGGTTTTCCGACTTAAATCGAATTAATTGGCGATGGAAGTTAAATCATGATAAAGTGCGCTATTTAGACATATTGGCTCGAATACTTTTATACAATTCGTGGAAGATGAATAAAATGCTCATAAAAAAATCACAAGCAAAAGATCGAGTATTTAAAACTTGGACCTTGAATCAAAATCAAGATAGCTTGAAGAAGGCATTTTTATCTTTAGAAAAAAAATCACGGGAGGTGATCGGGTAAATCTCAAATTATGTCGGTTATCCGACTATCAGAGAAATGTAAAAAAAAAAAAGAAAAAATTAAATACTGAAAATAAAAAAAATTATTCGATTAATCTGCCAGCATCAGCTAACATTTTAGCGAGATCGCTCATACCTAATTTTTCAAGAGTTTCTCTTGTTTGCCAACCGGTCTTTTTATCCCAGCCATGAAGTTCGTAAAATGCATCTAACATTTCGTTATATTTGGCCTTATCCAATGTTACTCCTTTCTGTGGACCTGAAAGGATTGGATCTTCAAAAAACCTTCGATGGGGTAAATCAGCTTCTCTTGTAAAACCAACATGGATGGTATTGAACGCTTTTTCTAAGTTATAGGTTCTTTGACCTTGAAGCATCAAATCATCTACAGTAATATTGATACCTAAAGCTGCGTCCATTAAATCTACGTAATCTGATGGTTCAAGAGCATATACACCTGACCATGTGCCAACATAAACACATATTCCTAACATATCTTCTATTTCTTTTGTTCGTAATTCCCAGAATACCATTGGTGGAGCATCTTTATAAGAAAATGGATTGAATTTTACACCTTTAGGACCAAAAGCTTGATCTACATTTAGGGAACCTCGCATGTGTCTACCCGCAATAGGTGAAGTAGCACATGCTAAAGACCAGCATTTTGCTAATCGATATGGATCTAAAGAATCTTGTCCTTTCTGATGTATTGCAAATTTCTCCGAACCTTTTCCTAATTTTTTAGCAGCTGCAACTACACCGTCAGCCAAAAAATCACCAAAGCCTTCACGTCGAGCGACCTTTTCTTGTAATGCTATAGCAGCAGCAGTATTTCCCCATGTAAGTTCTAAACCATCAGTATCTTCCTTAGTGAGCAATCCTTTTTCGTAAGCTTCAAACGCCCATGCTATTGCGACAGAGGAGTCATCTCCATCTAAACCTAATTGATTTGCTTTTAAATAGTAATAAAGACCACCGTCGGGATCAGTTATATCCATCTTAGCATTCCATAAACATCCATTAATCCACCAGCCTAAACCCTTGGTACCTGCATATTTTCCTTCCTTTATTTCAGAAAATGGTTGACATCCAACAGGGCAAATAGCACATGCTTGGACTTTAGTTTGATACTTCGGAACTCCTTCTTTGCCTAACATTTTTGTGCGTTGTTCTCGAGTCCAGTGAACATCTTGAGCATTTCTAGTAGTATGCATCATTTCAAAAAGAGCATCAAATTGCTCTTTATCATTATACACCATCCCCGCAAGAGTAACTCGTCTAAAGAATTTTGCTGTAGGTTGAGACATGATTTTTTTAAATGCTTGATCCACTCGTTCCATTAACTTTTCTGGATGAGCTACTTTCACTGAGCCATGACCTCTAACAACAACGGCTTTGAGTTTCTTGTCACCCATAATGCAACCCATTCCAGATCCGCCAGCAGCTCTTGCACAATCAACAATTATTGCTGACCCACGTACCAGATTCTCTCCAGAGGGACCTATACAAGCAACTTCAATTTTATTATCGTTTAATTCTTTTTTCAATGTTTCTTCAGTCTCATAGGTTGTTTTTCCCCAAAGATGAGAAGCATCACGAATCTCTGCCTTTCCATCGGATACATACAAATAAACTGGTTTATCGGATTTTCCTTTAACAATAATATGATCAAAACCAGCATATTTAACTTGAGGACTAAAATGACCACCTAAGTTAGAGGAACCCTTTCCATTATTGAATACATGTATCGTATCAAGAGTAGTTCTGCAAGTTGCAGGTATAAGCGTGCCTACAAAAGGTCCTGCACCAAACATCAATAAATTTTCTGGATCTGACCATTTAGTATCAGGTTTTGTCTCATTTAATAAAATCCAGCTTTGAATAGCACGACCACCTATCCATCGTTTAGCATAGACGTTGTCTTCTACTCTTGTCTTGCCAGCACTTAAATCAACACGAAGGATTTTACCAGTTATACCTCCTTTAATATTGAATTCAGGCATTTTTATTTATCCCCTCCTTCAATAACGATTGCATCATAAAAACAATATTTCACACATAAAGGTTCAGCTTCATTTTCACATAAATCACATGAATCATCCAAACTCCACTTCCATTCTCCGTTAATATGATCTCTTTCAACAGATATACTAGATTTTGAAGGTTGGAATGACCCTGTGTGGTGATATGAGCATGCTAATTCGCATGTCCTGCATGCATAGCACTTCTGCATAACATGTCTAATACTTACCGTTGACATCTTTTATCGATCTTTTTTGTTGTTGTTTTAAGATGGAATTATTACTATTCTGAATAAATATTCAAAAAATAATAATTAATTATTAATAATCAAAAATTAGATTTAAACTTGATGATGATTTGTGAAGGAGATTGGAAGGAGGCGTTATGTTTCCCTATGCATAACGCATATATTTGAATGAAAATAAAGAATAATAGATATTAATTATTTAGAAAGGATTTCATATGAAATTAAATAATATAGAAATAGAAGATATATATTCTAAAAGATTTGGGACCTATTTCACTTGGATTTTGGTTACTCTAATCTATAAAAAATTAGAAAAATAATTTTTAAATTCCGATTAATTGAGTTTTGATAGATAATTTTGATTGCAGATTTAAATTTTTAGCAATATTCATCAATTTTAATACACGTTCAGTTGTAATTACTCCGTTCTTTCTATCATTTTTACTGCAAGCCGCACCTCTAAAACCGGTTACATCAGTTCCTAAATTATATATAGTTGTAAGATCTTCAGCGCAGAGTGAACCAGCAAGAGCGGCTTGCAAGCCTAATCTATGAGATTCATCAACAAAATGGTTTAATTTATCTAAACTTAAGAAGTCAAACAACCTTTTTCCATTTTTATTTTTCGTGTCTAACATTGCAATATCAGCACCAGCAGCTTTAATAATTCTTGGTATTTTCATTGGGTCAATTCCACCATAGGATTCTGCGTCAGCAAAGCCAGCACCAACGATAACTATTTTTGGATTCTGCTTTCTTATTGCTTTTACAACTTCACTCATCAACTTTATACATTCATCTTCAGTATGAGTTCCATATAACCCAACTTTTATATAATCCGCTCCAGAAACAGCAGCCCCAACTGCGGCTAAAGCAGCAGTTCCTGGTAAGTTAGGCATGTCTCCAATTGCAGCACTAACAGGATATCCTTTAACTCTTTCTTTAACTTCTTTAATGAACCATGGAGCAGCTGCACCAAGAGATCCTTCATTAGGATTCTTTAAATCAATGATATCTGCTCCACCTTCTATACAGGAACTTAATTCTTCAGGTGAACGAATACTTATTAGAACCTTCATCTTTATTCATAATTTTGTTTATTTATAATAAAATGAAAAAAAAAAGATAAAATTTTTGGAATTAATGCTGCCAAAGCGCTAGGATTATAAAAAAAGTAATTGTAAAAATAGTAATTTTCTGATTTTAAGAAGAGAAATTTAAATTCTTAAACAATATATATGCAAAAAGTGTGTTTTCAGTAAATTCACGCTCTTTAGAGATATATACGCAATTTTCCATCATTTCAAGGACATTACCGCTTATATTTCCTAGTTTTTTTTTTTTTTGATTTTGGAACTCTCCCTTTTTACTATAATATCCGCTTCTTATTCCTGCACCAAAATTACCCGATACATTATCTAGATTTAACCACGATAACTTATCAATGAAATAACCTTCTTTAATATCTGATATCATATCTTTAAATGAATATCTCCAGCTTTTATTTTGAAATTACTTAGCTCATTAACTATTATGCTGCTTTCTGCTCGTTTTGTGTTTCTTGTTGATTGTTTCCCTTTTAATATTGCGTACATTTGATCATATATTCGATTCTGATTAAAGAAATACGAAGAAGCGTTAAAATTGAAATCAAATTCTCTCGAATTTAATATGGGGATTAGCAAAATATATGAGAGTTTGCAGGATTATGATAAAGCAATTGCTCAATTTGAGAAAACTTTAGAGATTGATTCAAAATGTACCGAAGGTTATGAAGCCTTAGAAGAGTTTTTTGAAAAACTAGGGAAGTATGAAGAAGCAATAGAAGCATATCAAAAGTATATCTGTCATTTAGTTTCAGGAGATAAAAAACAGTTTAAGTCAATTCGAAAGAAGATAAAGAACTTAAAAAAATAGAAGCTTCAAAAGTAAAATTAGAATTTATTTTAAAATATCTTTTAAATCTTCAGAAAATTGTATTAAATGATGTTCTTGAACATGAGGCATTACTACGATCCTTATTATATTAAAATCGGGGTGAGTGGCAACCATCCAATTTCTTTTACGTAATGCTTGATCAATTTCTAATAAGTTTCTGCCTTTTGAAGGTTTAATCCCAACTATATTCATATCAGGTTCGGTTGCGAGAGTTACTCCTTCTATTTCTGTGAGTAATTCTACGAGTAATTTGGTCTTATCCATACATCCTTTGATTATTTCCTTAAAACCTTTTATGCCAAAATAATTTAATATTGACCAGAAAGCTATTACTGGAGCGCCTGATCGTGTTCCTACGATATTGATATGCGTAAAGTCACCTCCCGCTAAATATGGCATACTAACACCTATATCTTCTAGAGCAGGGTTATCTCTGAGAAATAACCCTCCAGAAGGGATAATTCCTAATCCCATTTTATGTGGATCTGCGGTAATGGAATCCACTGATTTAACGCTAAAATCCCAAGGGGAGACTTTATAATTTAAATGTTTTAGAAAAGGTAAAACGAAACCACCATATGCGGCATCGATATGAAAAAAGATATCCTTTCCATTAACGTAATCCCCAATTTTGTCAATAGGATCTACTTTTCCAAGCGAAGTTGTTCCGGCGATACCGATTACGGCACAGGTATTTTCATTAATTAATGATTTAAAATGATTAAAATCCAAATCATAATTGTTAGTAAGGTTTGCTTTTTTTATTTTCAAATTCATCATATCAGCCGCTTTGTCAAATGAAATATGTCCTGCTTTTGAAATAACAATTTCTGGTTCCTTTATATCTGGTCTTAATTTTTTAGCAATTAGCATGGCGATTAAATTTGATTCTGTACCACCCGTCGTAATGGTTCCAACAATATTATTTCCTCCAAATAATTGACCAATATCGTTAACAACTTCTATCTCTAACTGATTAGTACCTTTAAATAATCCGGGATCTCCCAGATTTTTATCAATGTATTTAACATATATATCTTTTACAAATTCGGGAGTTTTTGAACACATTGAGCCTAATATGTACCCTGAATCATAAGAATTATCATTAGATAATTTCTTATCTAATATCTTAAGCAAATCGTGTTTGCTTAATCCTTGATATAACATTCATAAAAGAAATTTTTTGATATTATTAAATTTTACTACCTACGATTTACGTTTAGCAATAAATTAATAAAAGCTATTCGCTCTAATCAAAATATTTTCATATTTAATAAACAATTTTTGTTAATTATAGTGATTTTTTTGTTTCTTCTACACACAAAAAAAGAGAAAAAAAAATTAATAATTTTCAACAACAATCAGATTAGTTTTGTAACCTTTTCCACAGTTCACACAAAATACTACTCCATTTTCAGATAATTGTTGAAGCATTTTTTCTGTAAATTGATTTCCGCATTCACTACAATAGGAAGCATTGGGATTAATCATCAGCAATTCAGGTTCTATAGATCTTTCTTTTTGAGGCTCTTCAATGGACTCATTACTAACCTCAACTTTCTTTTGTTGTTTAATTGGTTTTGGTTTTCCCGAAATTCCATAATATAGTTCTTCGAATAGTTTGTATATTCCTAATAGAATTCCTTTCAAAAGCAAATAGACCCCTTTTAATATATAATAAACCAGATATGCGACACCTTTAAGTATATAATATACTAAAACGCCTGTAAGAACTAGAATCGCTACAGCACCAAAAATAACTAACATTTGTCCATAAATAGGAATATTAAGGAACCATGCAACAAATTCTTGCCAATATAATAATGCTTGATCCGCAATACCATTCCAATCTGCCATTTTTTACCACCTTATCATTAATTAATATTTTTTAATTCTAAATAAGAAATGATAAGGGTAAATTAAAAAAAAATTGGAGTCCAGTTTTTGGGTTATAAAAATGTTGGAATTTAAATCAAAAATATCAAATACTCTAATAATATAACGATATTATTTTTTTGAGAACAATATGGAAATACTTCATAAATTAAAGAAAATATGTATAGCTTGTCCGGTATGCAAAGCTAAAGAAATTATAGAAATTCCAATATCAATTATAGATAAATCCAAACAACTTACTACGATCTCTATTCCAAAAGGAAAGATTTGCAATCATCATTTTCAACTATTTATTGATAAAAATTATGTTGTTCGGGGATTTCAAAAAGTAGATTTTGAATTATGTGATAAGAAAACTCCTAATCAAAAAGAAATTGAGTTAAAATCGTTAAATAATGATAATCGCGAAAATTCAGCAGCTGTTGCCGTAACTTTACAGCAAAATCGTAAAACTATGTCCTTAAAAGAAATATATGAAGAATTCTGGGAATTTATTACTGATGATAATGAACTTTTTCAGAAGTTTATAGAAGAGGATATGAGACGAAAAGAACATTTAAATAATAGTCAAATTCTTGACATTCAAAGAGAGATTCTTCCTAAACATGTCTCTAAAAATTTGAAATAGATGGCTAATACGCCAATAAATTTTTAAGAATGAAATCTTAATAATTTAATTAAATGAGTTTAGGTGGGTTAATAAAAAAAGAATTTGGGAGAATTAGATCTGATAGAAGAACTCTAATTTTATTATTCTTAATACCCATAATCTTAATCGTTATATTTGGTCTTACAACAGGAGTAGGCCCAACTAAATTTTTTACTGCTGCAATCATCACACGTGATGATATGCCCACTTATGGTGATTTTCCTTCAAATTCATCTCAATATGATGAGATTTTTATCTCAATAATGGACAATAATAGTACCGCGTGGGATCTTCATCAATATTTTAATAGTACAAATGAAGTAGAATATAATATGGCCTATCTAAAATGCTATAATTTCTTAAAGGATGAAAAGGTTGATATTTTCATTGTTTTACCGGAAAATTTTTCTGAATCAGTTGAAAAAAAGGTAAATCCCGTATTGTTTTATTATATAGATGGTTCAGATTTAAGCGCGGTAAGCGCAGTTGAGGTAGCACTTCAAGAACCAATAGGACTGTTTAGAGCGGAAGCGGATTTAATTGCAAATTTTTCTATCATGGTTCCTTATCTCGAATTTGATGTCCCTTTTTGGGAATCACAGTTATTGAATTATGCCTTACCATTGATATTACCCATAATTATTCTTGGTACCACGATGAATTTGACTTCTCTTTCAATCGTATCAGAAGGTCCACTTCCAAGAATGCTAATTACTCCAACAACAAAAAGAGAGATCATTTTGAGCAAATTAATTGCTAATTCTGTAATTATGTTTCTCCAATCGACTGAAATCTTTATTATGACTTCATTTTTTGGATTATATAGTTTAGGATCATTGTTTTATTTTTATCTAGCTTTAGTGATGATTGGGTTTTGTGGTATATGTATAGGATTATTTATTTCTGCGTTAAGCCCAACAGAACAAAGCGCTAATCAAATGTATTTAATTATGTTTATTGTAATAGTGTTGTTTTCAGGGAATTTTTTACCGCCAGAGTTAATTTCCCCTGCAATGCAATATATAATAAATATCCTACCATTAAGTCATGCCATTCCTCTAATTACAGATATCACTTTAAAAGGTCTACCGATGAGTTTAAATCATATTTTATTTCTAAATTTAAATTCGCTAATCTTCGTCGTTTTAGCATATATTATTTATAAATTTAAAAAATTAGAGGTATAAAACGATGAGGGAAAGTGAAAATAGAAAATCAAATGGTAAAGAAGGAAAATTTCATATTAATAACATTCGGGGCAGTCTCTTTAGAATCATACGTCAGATGAAAAAAGAATTTTTGTTATTATGGACTGATAAATTTAATATGTTGCTTGCGATCGTCGTTCCACCATTAATTATATTTTTATTTGGATTCATGATGAATGCCATTCCCGATGAACTACAACCTATAGATTGTGTTGTCATTTCCTATGATTCGAACGTATATATTGATGATAGCATATTAAATGGATCAGTGCGAGATGATTATACCCTCCCATATATTAACGCGGTTAATAAATCAGAATATTTGAATATACTTCATTTCTATAATGCCACAGAGGAGATTTATGCCATGGAAACTGCAAGGTTAATGTTAATATCAAGTGAGATTAAAGTTATTATAGCCATACCTGTCGCCTTTTCGGAATTCATAACATTAGGTTTACCAGGATTGATAGATTGTGTTCCAGATGCTTCAGATATACAAAGTATTCAGGACACCTTGAATGCTGTTTTTGATTCAATTAAAATATTTGTGAATGATAACAATTTGACCCCTCAATTTGAACTTACTGGTTACGAAGAATTTTCTATACCTGAAGGATATAATTTGCGATTCAACTATAATATTACCCTAACTCTATCATTTATCGTCTTTGGAGTATCGATGGTGCTCACCATATTAGTCGTTGTGCAAGAGAAACCTGTTGCCCGATTATTATTAACCCCAGCAAAGCGGAGTGAAATCCTTTTGTCTAAATATTTTACTTATACGCTTATACTTATATTTCAAGTTATCTTACTAATCATTAGCACTCTAATTTGTCGCCTTTATCTTGCTGGAAGTGTATTCGATTTATTTATTGCATTATTTAGCATAGGGTTTACTGGATTATCAATGGGTATTTTCATTAGTACCCAAAGCAAAACAAAAACAGAGGCAAATCAGTTGTTTTTTGCCGTGTTTATAGTAATCTTATTGCTCAGTGGAATTTTTATTCCAATTGATGCTATGCCGGTGTATTTACAAATTATTGCATATATTCTACCATTATCTCATGGTGATCCTATGATTAGAGGAATTATTACGAAAGGGAAATCGGTTTTTGGATTTGACTTCTTTGCGTTATTACTACTTAGTACTGTTCTAGTTTTAATATCATTTATTATATTTAAAAGAAGAAAATACGAGGTATAGTAAATATTCAAATGCTAACAGAATTCACAGAAACGATGGCAACTATTGATAATATAAATGATCACAACTAGTTCTTGAGATATATTTCGATGTTTTTAAAAAAGCATTATTTATGTGTCTTTGGGGCTTTATTTTAATAATTTAATTTTTATAAACAAAATGTTTAACTCAGTATCTTATTTTTAAATTATTAACAGATTATTTATTTTTTCTTAGAGATCATTCAAGACTGATCCTTAACATCGAAAATACTTTTAATAATTCAGAGAAATCGTCTAATAATATAGTATTTATGATTAAATAAATAGTAAATCTAAAAAAAATAACTTTTTAAAATTAAAATTTAGTAAAATAGGAAGGTAATATATAAATTGTCAGAAAATATAGTTGAAGTAAAGGGCTTAACTAAGATATATGAACAAGGTAATGTTCTAGCTGTTGATGATATTAGTTTTGAAATAAGAAAAGGTGAAATTTTTGCACTTTTAGGACCAAATGGTGCGGGAAAAACCACTACTATTTCTATATTATCCACAATTTTAAATCCCACAAAGGGAACAGCAACAATAAATTCATTTGATGTTCAAAAAGATCCTGGTCAAGTCCGAAAAAGTATAGGGATTGTTTTTCAAGAGCCATCCTTAGATGGTGAAATGAAAGGGCAGGAAAATTTAGAACTTCATGCTATTTTATATAAGATGCCAAAATCGCAAAGGAAAGAAAAGATTAATGAAGTACTTAATTTAGTAGATTTACAAGATAAAGCAGATACATTTGTAAAAAATTATTCCGGAGGAATGAAAAGAAGATTAGAAATAGCTCGGGGGTTATTACAATCGCCAAAAATGCTGTTTCTTGATGAACCAACTTTAGGATTGGATCCTCAGACCAGACATAAGATATGGGAAAAAATTAGGGAATTGAATCGTGATTTAGGTATAACAATTTTAATAACGACCCATTATATGGAAGAAGCAGACGAATTAGCAGATAGGATTTGTATTATGGATCATGGAAAAATTATTGCTTTAGATACATCCGATAATCTTAAAAAACAAATTTCTGGGGATATAATTGACATAAAATTTGATAATATTGACGATAGAATGAAAATCATGGATTTTGTTTCGCAAATTAGAGAACTATCAAGTATTAAGAACATTTCATTTGGACATTCAATGGCAAGTAGTGATGCCATGTTTACGAATTTAAATCTTCCGAAAAATATGCCAAATATTAATCCTGAAATGATTAAGGCTCAAATGAGGGATATGATGTCCGATCCGAAAAAGCTATTAACTGCATTAAAGCGATTTCCAATGGCATCACAAATGCTTCTAAATGCTCCTTTTGAGGTAAAAAAGAGGATAGCTGATCTTTTTACTGACGACCTGCTCGATCAAGTACCCGATGGAATTAAACAAGAGATCATAAAAATTAAAAAAGGAGAAATTTCAGAGGATCAAAAGGATTCTGAAACAGAAATCTCAATTTCGTGTGAACATGGAGGTACATGTCTTTCAGATGTCATTAGAAAAGTCGATGAAAGTAATCTAACAATAAAAACTGTGAATGTCCATGAACCAAAATTAGAAGATGTTTTTTTACATTTTGTTGGATCTGAAATTAGAGAAGAAACCTCCAACACTACCAAAGATATAAAAAACCGTATACAAATGAGGCAATTAACGAAGTGATATAAATGTCAGATTTGAATGTTATAAAAACTGGTTTGAATTTTGAGGCCATATGGATATTAGCTCGAAGAGAAATTTATGAATTTTGGCGGAATAAGACTAGATTAATTTCATCAATAGTTCAAGGCATACTCTTTTTGTTTGTCTTTAGCTCCGCTCTTCAAACATCAAGTTCATCAGTACTCATAAATGGAGTATCTGTTGATCCTAGAGCTTATGCCGCTTCAGGAATAGCTGCTATAGTTATTCTGTTTACCGGAATTTTTGGTGGTATGGGAGTAATGAGAGATAAGATGTTTGGATTTATGAAAGAATTAATTGTTGCTCCAGTCAGCAGACGAACATTAATGTTGGGAAAAACTTTAGGCGTTGCTTTACAAACATTAATACAAGTATTTATTATTGTCATATTGGGCGTGATTTTCGGATATTTTGGATATAATCTTATCTTAATATTGAAAATTATTTTGATTCTTCCAGTAGCATTATTAGCAAGCATAGGTATTGTAGGATTGGGCCTTACAATTAGCACTCGAATGAGAGATTTTCAATCCTTTGGTTTAATACAAACATTTATCGTCATGCCTATGTTTTTGGTATCAGGGGCGTTTTATGTTATAAGCGGACCTTTAGGTATAGTCGCGATGTTCAATCCTTTTACTTATAGTGTAGATCTTTTCAGAGCGGTATTAGTAGGAGCCTCTTTTTTCCCAATTTGGTTAGATTTTTTAATTGTAGGTGCTTTTGGGACAATTCTTATTTTATTGGGAGCAAGATCTTTTAATACAATGGAAGTAAAATAAAAAATCCTTTTTTCATTAATTCAATTACTTTTCAGAAAAACAAAACTACCTTTATTAAAAAATTTTATATTTTTTTTTTATTTATTAATTTGCGATACTGATTAGGGAAGCGAAAATTATAAAAAATCTATTGGATTTTTAGCTAAGCGAGTACTGAATGATGTTGGAAAGAAGTTATCTTTCATAGTATTTCTACTTTATAATTTATATTTTAAAAATTGATCCATTGAAACTATATTATTAAAAGAAAATAATCTATATATACTATAAGAATAAAATTACAGAAAGCTTATGGCGCTAATGAACAAAAGTGTTAAATTAAATAAACCAATGGTAGAAGTAAACAATTTAAATGTTAAATTTGATAAAAATCATATAGTACATAATGTTTCATTTACGGTGAATGAAGGGGAGATTATTGGCTTGTTTGGCATTTCTGGAGCGGGTAAAACTACAATTGTTCGTGTTCTTACATGCCAAATAGAAAAGAAAAATTGGAATGGTGATGTAAAAGTAACTGGTTTATCACCTGCTAATAAAAAAAACCATCCAAGAATACTAAGCAATATCGGATACGTCCCCCAGCTCGAATTATTAAACTTATACTTTGATCTCAGTCCATTAGTTAACGTAGAAGTCTTCACATCTACCTATGGCTTATCAAAGGAGGAGGCTAGAGAGATAGCTATAGAGTTGTTTAAAATATTAGATATTCCCGAAGATGTTTGGAATAAAAAAGTAAAGCACATGAGTGGAGGAGAAAAGAAGCGATTATCTATGGCAATTGGACTTATACATAAACCAAGTGTACTATTCTTAGACGAGCCGACTACACTATTAAGTTATTTAAACTGATAGAGTTTTAGGCGTGGATGCGTCTAAGAGATATGATATTCTAAGTTATTTAAAAAAATTGAATCAAAAACTAAATACCACCATGTTTATTATCACTCACGATTTAGAGGCGGCTTTAATCTGTGATAAAACGGCGATTTTGAGGGAAGGCCGTATGTTAGAATTTGATTCACCGCAAAATTTAATAAATTCCTTACCGAGTGAAGGATTGGTAGCCAGATTTGAAATAACCAAATTAAATGAAGCAAAAATTGACCAAATAAAAGAATTCTCATCAATAAAAAAAGTATTAAGAGTAGGGAATGAAGTAATAGAAGTGCTAATGGAGTCGTTTGAGGAAAATTTACCCAAATTAATACAGTTTATGCTAGAAAAGGGGATTAACGTAAATTCTATGAGTAGAGACTTAGCAAGTTTTAGAAGATTTTTCCAGATTAGAATTCAAGAAGAAGAAAGAAAAGAACTCATATCTAATGAAGGTGTTGAAAAATAATAAAATTAAATAGGAAAAGTAAACATCGATTAAAATATGCGCTAATATTTTTCCTTTTAATAGGAACACCTATTATCACTCTCATTTTGGTTAATACTAGGTTTATCTCGTATATTAGTGAGAAAGACGTAGAATTTGTTAAATTAAATGCTGTTAAATTCACCAAAACTCACCAAAATGACTTAGGTCTTTTTGTTGAACCCAGTATCGAAACAAATTTTAGGGTAATAGATTCAATAAATTTTTCCTTAGCAGAAATCATCTCTCCAGATATTATAAACCCAAGTTACTTAAAGGAAGTGCAAATAAAAATGGCAAATCCTTGGTTTTTTTTTGACTACATATTTGAGAAACAAAATTCTGAAGGGTCTTATTCAGACATAGGAGGGTTAGGAAATACAGAATCTACTTATCAAGCAATATCGACAATTTTTTTGGCTAACAAGACATATCTTGAAGAGAAAATTGCTCATAATGAAACTCAGAAGATCATTGAATATTTATTAACCGTATTAAATGGTGGAGGGTGGGGTTTTAAAGCGATTCCCTTATTAAACGCCTCAGATATTGTCTCAACCTTCAGTGCAATTAATACTGCATATCAATTACGATTAGGTAATATTCTACTTAATACTAATATCTCTAATTTCATAAATTCAACTTGGTCTGGCAGTGGCTATTTTTTAACAAATAATTCTTTTGTTCAAACCGCGGAAACTACATATTTTGGTATTCAAGCTTTCTTAAGTATGAACATGAGTTATTCTATTTTTGATAAATTAGCATTGGGGACTTATTTTAATTCACTTTATAATTTGGATGGCGGATTTTCATCTGCCCTTGGGCAAACCTCTGATATTCTTTCTACCTATTATTCATTAGCTTCAATTGACATTCTAAACCTTCCAATCCTGCCCCTTTTTAATGAAACAAATACTTTAAATTTCATTGCAAACTGTAGCAGCCCTGATGGTGGTTTTGGATTAACGCCAGATATAAACATTGAATCCGATATTAATTCAGGATGGGCTGCTATGAAATCATTAGATATTCTAGAAAAAACCTTTCCTACAGTACCATTCAATTTTAACTTCTATCGATCCAACTACTATAATTGGACTCATCAATTTCAGGCAATTAATTCATTATTTGGTGAAATTACGATTGAATCTAATTATTTTGGTATATTAGGATTAAATGAGTATAATTTAGAAGGGTTTACTCAAAAAATCCAAAGAGATAATATTTTAAAATTTGTAGATTTATGCTATAATTCATACGAAGGAGGTTATGGATCTCAGCCAGGATTGAATGCTACTCTTTTCTCAACTTATTGCGCAATCAATCTCTATCGTATGCTTTTTCCCTTATCTGAAAAGTGGTTTTCACCTTCTCAAATTATTGATCTGTCTCGATTTCTAATTAGTCTTCAAAATGACGATGGAGGCTTTCGAGTTGGAAACGATTTAGATTATCTTCTATCTCTTTTTGGACCATATTATGGTGTTTTTCTAAACTTAGTAAATACGAATGTTTCGACAATTGAATCTACTTATTGGGCACTAATTTCTCTAAAAAATCTAGAATCTATTGACTATATTAATAACAATAATCTAACCCATTGGCTAAGAACCTGTCAAAATGCAGATGGTGGATTTTCTATTGTTGTTGGTTTTTACAGTGACGTCATTTCAACTTATTATGGTCTGGAAATCTTTAATGAAATATTCAATACAGAACCTATTTCAAAAATTGCAGCAATTGAATTTTTAAAAAACAGTCAAAGTGATGATGGAAGCTTTGCTTTATTACCCGTAATAAGTATGTATCTTGAGTTACCTTCTACTTTCCTTTTCTCATATCTAGCATCAAAAGCATTATATGATTATCGCTATCAACCTGAAAATATTCAAGAAGCATTATTGTGGTTTAAAGAATGTATTAGTCTAAGTACGGGGGGAATTGGAGATAACCCGGGATTCGGTGGTGATTTAAGAAATACTCCCTATGGTATTATTATTGTGGAAGAATTACGATATGAACAATCGTTTGATTTTAAACCTTGGAATCAGCTTCTTACCTATATTCTATATATTGAAGCAGGATGTCTTGTATTATTTATTTTATATAAACTTTATCAAAGGCTTTCAATACCTCAGAGAATAAGACTTAGGTTGGGAATAGGAAGTAAGCTTTCCCCTTCGTATCTTCAGAATTTTCCAGCGATTAATTGCGAGAATTTAAGCGTGTTTGCTGGTAGTAAACTAATTGTTGATACTGTTTCCATGAATATAAAACATGGAGAGATATTAGGAATCTTGGGAGAGAGTGGGGCAGGTAAATCTACATTTGTGAAAGGTTTATTAGGAATGAGAAAAATAACAGGTTTCTGTGAAATATATGGTTTACCCATAAATAAAAGAAATTCTAAGCGTATTCGACCGATATATGGGTATGTTCCACAAGATTTGGGTAAAATTTACCAAGATTTCACAACCTTAGAAAACATTTTATATTTTGGAAATCAGTATGGTTTATCTGAAAAAGAAATTATTAGAAAAGCAAGAAGGATTCTACGAAGTCTTGAAATTGAAGATAAAATGAATGAATTAGTAAGAAATCTTTCAGGAGGCCAGAAACGGAGAGTTAGTATTGCAATAGGGCTAATTCATGATCCAATCTTTTTAATTTTGGATGAGCCTACTTCAGGATTGGATCCAATCATTCGTGAAAATTTATGGTTAACTCTCACAAAAATAAATGAGCAGTTTAAAACAACATTAATAGTCATTACTCACTATCCTGAAGAATCACGATTTTGTACTAAAGTTGCGATATTTGGAAGAAATCGTGGGATGTTGGATTTTGGAAAACCTAAAGATTTACTGACTCAACTTCCAGGTAAAGGTAGATCCATAGAAATTAGTTTTAATGATATAAAAGAGAATGTAATAACTAGACTTGAATCCCTACAAGGAATTGAAAAAGTCTTAGAAAATAAAGCTGGAACCGATTTTTCATTATTTACCAATCTAAATATGGTTGATCTTCACCAAATTATTGAATTAGAGATGGGAGAAAATTCAATTTTGAATATAAAGCAAACTGATTCCAAAATGGAACAGTACTTTAGATATAAAGCAATGGAGGTGCCAAAGATTGAAGAACTCTAATAGTTCCGAAAAAGAGCGCCTTAGACTGAAGATATTGGATGCAATAAGGTTTTCTAAAAAGTTTTGGATGACTTATCGGGAAAATACATTTGGAATAGCCTCCATCATTAATTTAATATATAAAAAATCCTTTTTTGAAGTTCTTTTTTTTACAAATAAAGAGGTTTTAGAAAAAGGAACGCCATTACTAAAAATATATACCCCGGTCGAAGATGAATTAGATTTTAATGAAATACTATTTGAACCCGATTTTGATGATGATGGCCTTATAAGTCCTAGAAGAATTATCTATCGAATGAGAAAGTTAATTCGGAGAGAATTTCGAAAACATTTACAAATTTTAGATGAAGAAGTAAAATACATTGATCAAAAGTATGAAAGTTATCCCATAGATAATATACCCTATTATAGAGAAATCCGGGTCTTCTTTCCTAATTTTGTGATTTCATTAAATATTAATTTTGAAAAGCACCCTTTATTACCTAATATTTCATTTTCAAAAACATTATCTAGAATTATCAGTGAGAAAAAATTTTTCGAGCAAGACGTAATTAAGAATTGGAATGAAGCTAAACCAGTTCACATTTACGAAATAGTAGATGAGTTGTGCAGAATTATCGCTAATCGAATAAATATGGATCCGTTGAAGAAAAATTCACAACATTTAATTGTTAGAAATTTGAGCATCCATGATCAAATTAAAGATATTTCCTTTAATATTCATAGAGGAAAATCGCTGGGAATTATATTCGATGAAGAAATCTTAAGAAATGCTGATCATAGAATTGAATTATTAGATTTGTTTGAAGCAATTAAGGGAAATTTTACTGATTTTTCAGGAACAATTGAAATTTTTGGTCGATTTGTTCAGCTTCTCTCCGAAAAGGATAAAAAAAGAATTTTTATTTTACCGGAAGCATATGATTCAAAAATTGTAAAAATGAAAATTAAAAAAGCAATTCATTATGAGATTAACATCGATGAAATTTTAAAAAAAAGAAAACAAGAGTTAGATCAAACTTTAAAAAGCGCTGGTATAAGTCCTAGATTCGATGAGATCATGGGTGATAGAATTGCAGGAGTTCCATTGAGAATAAGCAAGAAGAAAGAATATATTAAACACGCCCTAGAAGTAACAGGATTACTAAATAAAAAAAATAAAAAATTTTCAGAATTTACATCATTAGAATTTCTTCTCTTCTCAATAGGACGCGCTCTGCTTCAAACTCCTTCAATTATTATGTTTTCTTTACCTTTTGGAATGTTAGGACGATTAGAGTTCGAGAAATTCAATAATTACATGGCAAAAATAAAAGAAGATTTTCATATTGTTCTCATTTTTCATGCCCCTGAAGGAGTTGTGTGTAATTGTAATCAAATTTTAACAATAACTAAAAGGGAAGCCAATATTGGGACATATGATGAATTAATTGAAGAATTACCATATAATGGCGAAATTATTAATATTGAACTAAATAACCCTCGAGATGATGTAATTAGACAAATGTATGCTTTAAAAGAAGTAGATTTAATAATTGAAGAACGAAAAATGGAAAAATTTAAAATTTTTGTGAAAGAAAACCCTAATAGTATAATTGTGCGATTAACCGAACTATTTGGACCAAGTTTGTTCAGCTTTAAAAAAGTAAAAGCATCTTTAAGTGAATATATTGAATTTATCGATAAGAAAGAAATAGAACAACATAATTGAGATAAAAGTGAGTGAACTAAATGTTAAAAAGTATATATATTATGGATGAGCAGGGTTTCTTGCTCTTTTCTAAAAATTTCATGAAAAAGCAATACGATGATAATATACTTATTGGATTTTTTACTTCTATTGCTAATTTCAGCCGAGAAGCTTTAAATAGCATTGTAAAGAATGTTGATCTAGGTGAGAATAACAAATTAATTTTATATCCCAATGTGGAAGAAAATTTACTTGGAGCGGCTATAGTAAATTCTAATGACAATAATGAACTTGTCTCATCTATTTTGAAAGAGATAATGCTAGAATTTGTGAACCTTTACGCACCAGATTATGATCCCGAAAAAGTTATTCAAGAAGACATAGAAAAAGTAATAAATAATAATCTAAAAGGGAAGACATTAACTTCTCCTTTTAGAAGATTATTTTTATCTTGGATAATAGTAGGTCCCATCACTCCATTCCTTATATTTTTGAGTATCTATGCAACCGTTTTTATATATGAAACTTTGGATTTGAATCGTCTGCTTACTCCAGAACAATTATTTACAAGATTCATGCCAGCTTTGATATTATTATCAACAGCTAATATTATTTTATCATTTTTACTTCCAAACTTAATTCTGGGTTATTTATCCCCTAATTGGAAAATAGCTTTGATAAATTCTCTTATTCATTTTACTCTTTCAATAGTATTATATTCCGTGTCTGCAGAGCCCAATTTTGTTTACATCGTCTTAGGGCAATTACCTTTGACTTTAATCTTTTCATTGTTTTTTATGTTTCTCGGAACCCGTTTATCTTCGAAAAGATTCTTAAAATAATCTTATATTTCTATTTCTATTATGATTTTATTATTATTCTTTTTAAATTGACGCTTTAGAAAATGCGAATGATTAAATAATTCTTCTTTTACTATTTAATTCAAGAGAAAAAGGCTATTAGGTATCATTTTTTATAAGATATAATCGATGAGTTTCTTATGAATGATTTTAAGGAGCAAATAAGTTCAACTAATACGGACTATAAATCAATTTTTATCTCTATTCCCATACCAGTCTATATCTGGGAAAAAAAGGAAGATGATTTCTTATTAATTAAATTTAATAAATCATTAGAAATACTGACTGATGGTGAGATAAATAATTATCTTGGAAAAAAATTGTCTCTATTGTTTGAGAATAACTCGATGATGGCAATAGATATTCGTAATTGTTATAATAATAATTTTAATTATTGTAAAGAGATTGAATTTGAAGTAGGAAAACCACCCAAAAAGAAAACCTTTCTAGCGACATATATATTTATACCATCTCATTTTGTAGTTGTTTTTACAGAAGATCTTACAAGGCAAAAACAAATTGAAAAATCACTCAGAAAAGCAGAGCAAGAAAAAACAATAATATTAGAAAGCATTAGTGAACATTTAGTTTATCAAGATTTAGATAATAAAATTTTATGGACAAACAAAGCTGCTGCTGAGTCAGTAGGTTTGAAAATTCATAATTTGATTGGCAAAAAATGTTATGAAATTTGGCCACGTAGAGATTCTCCTTGTGAGGGTTGCCCTGTTATTAAAACAACTAAAAGTGCTAAATCTACTTCAGGTGAGATAATTACACCTGATGGAAGGATTTGGCTAGTTAAAGGTGATCCTGTTTTTAATGAGAAAGGTAAAGTGGTTGCTGCAGTAGAGATTACAAAAGAAATTACCCAAATAAAAAAAGCAGAAGAATCACTAAAAAAAACTCAATTAAAGTATCGAGAATTATTTGAAAGCTCACCCTATTCGATTTTTCTAATTGATATGAACGGAATTATACTTGATTGTAACTCATCTACGAACAATATACTTTCTGTTCACACTATTAAGGATCTTATTGGTATTCATTTTAAGGAGGCATTATCTCTATTCGAAGGAAATATCCATCTTATACCTCGATTTGAAAAAATTATTCAACAAATAATAAGTGGAGAACAAGTTAAAGATTTCACATTTCCTATAGCTCAAACTTTAGGAAAAACAATATGGGTTAGTGCCTCTGTATCCTTGGTTAAAATTATTGATGAAACTCTAGTCCAATTTATTCTAAAAGATATCACAGAAAAGAAAATAACCGAAGAAAAATTAAAGGATTCTGAACTAAAATACAGGGAATCTTTTAACCGTTCTAACTTCTATAAAGATTTGTTTGCACATGATATCAATAACATTCTTCAAAATATTCTTTCCGCAATTGATTTATTGAATATTAAACTTCAAAATAAAATGCTCCCTGAAGAGAGCCGAGAACTTTTAAGTATCATTAACGATCAGGTGAATAGAGGATCAAATTTAGTTTCAAACGTTCGTACATTATCCGATGTTGAAGACTTAACTTTCTCAATAGAAGAAGTTAACGCTCTTAAGGTTTTAAATGAAGTAAGAGATTTTCTGATAAGGAGTTTTCATGAAAAAAAGGTGGAAATCATAATTAATTCTCCCTATAATGAAATCACCATCTATGCAAATCAATTACTTTCTGACTTATTTGAAAATATATTGATTAATGCAATTCGATATAATCGAAATACATATATTAAGATCCAAATCAACATCTCAAAAGAGAAGAAAGAAAATATCCCTTATGTAAAATTCGAATTTATCGATAACGGAATTGGTATCCCTGATATTATGAAAGAAAAAATCTTTCAGAGAGGATATAGCGCCAAAGAATTCGTAAGTGGCTTAGGTATTGGACTTACACTTGTGAAAAAAATCCTTAATTTATATAATGGTCAAGTTTGGGTCGAAGATAAAATCCCAGGGGATTATTCTGAGGGAAGTAATTTCGTTATTTTATTACCGGAGGTGGTAGGTAATAATTAAAATCCTCATCGTCGAAGATGATCTATCTTTACAGCGACTGTATGAGTTAATGTTGACGACATTCGGTTTTGAGGTGGTTGGAAAAGCAAGTAACGGAAAGGAGGCTGTTGATTTATTTAATACTATGCAATCAAAACCAGATATAATTTTGATGGACCACCGAATGCCCCTTAAAAATGGAATTGATGCCTCAATCGAAATTTTGAAAATGAACTCTCATACTAAAATTATTTTCACCAGCGCAGACAAATCCGTAGAGCATAAAGCTTTATCAGTTGGTGTCACCTCATTTATCGAAAAACCGTTCACCATAACCGCATTACATAAGGAAATTAAACGTGTTTATAATATATCTCAGTTTTAATGTGCCCTCTATAAATGGCATGTAACAATTTTTCGTTATAAAATACAAATTTTAGCACCATTGTTATCTTTTTAAGCGATATAGATTATTGTTATAAGAGGATTTCCTATTTTTATTGGAAATGTATATTACGAAATTTAAAATTTGGTAGTGAATTTTCCAAACTAGTATTCTATATTATTAAAAAAATCAAAAAATATGAAGATAGAGTAAAAGGTTAATAATTATGAGCTATAAACTTCCAGATGAGAAAGATTTAGAAGCCATGATTGGTATTGTAGGCAAGAATTATGCTACTAATAATAAGGCAATCACTGCTTCGTATCTTGCCAAATCGGTCATGGGTTTAGAATCCCAAATCCCTGATATTGTAGTTCGCCCAAAATACCCTGAAGAAATCCGCAAAATCCTACTTTACTGCTCTGCAGAGAAAATAGCTGTCAGTCCTGTTTCAGCAGGATTATCAGGAGGGTTTGCATGTCCTACTATTAAACCAGGAGGCGTACTTCTTGATTTAAGTAGAATGGATAGAATCATCGAAATCGATGAAGATAATCGCTATGTCGTAGTAGAGCCTGGTGTCACAAACGGACAACTTTGGGCTTATATGGCTAAAAACTATCCAGATTGGGCGCCACCAATTGCAGATGGCGCACCTCCTGCAGCTACTGTAATGGGAGATGCTATTGATCGTGGCTTTTCGCTGTATACAAGTTCTGTAGGTCCACAAGGAGATAACTTTATGTGTGCGGAAATAGTATTTCCAAATGGCGATGTTATTCGAACAGGATCGTGGGCTCTTCCGTTTGCTAAACCATTTTACAAATATGGTTTAGGACCGGATATGTGGTCCTTCTTAATGGGGAGTCAAGGCGCTATGGGTGTCGTGACTAAAGTTGCTGTGAAAATCTATCCTCACCCTAAATTTAAAACCGTTGTTGCGTGGGGTATGAGTAATCCTCATGATATGCAAGACTTAACTCTTGAGGTTGGTAAACAAGAATTCGGTATTAGTCATAACACAGTTATGGTTCAAGGAGGAAATTACCCCCTTGTAATGACTCGTTGGCCGAAGGATAAAATCCCTCACAACTATGAATTCTTCGAGAAGATTGGTGTAAGTAGGTGGTGGATGAATTGGGAATGTTGGGCACAAACCCAGGAGGAATTAGATTATGTGGTTAACAGAATTAATAGTATGGCTGAAGATTATAAGAAAAATAGAGCTAAGGACCCTGATGCCATGAAACCGTGGGAATTACATCCCAAACAAATTGCAAGTAGAATGAAGAAACCAAATAAAATTGCGATCCCCTATGCATTCTGGGAAGCGGGTTACTTATTTATTACATGGTATACTCCTTGGAACGATTGTGCACAATTCGCAGATATGTATTGTAAAGCTATGGAGAAATATGGGTTCCCTCCCGTGATGTGGATAGCAAGCATCGAACGTTGTCGACAAGCGATTTGTATGCCCATCGTTTGCTTTGATTCAACAAAACAGTCCGATCTCGAAAAAGTTCAAGAAATGAATCGAGAAACTACGGAATATGGACTAAAGCAAGGATGGTTAAATTATCGACCTGATCCTTTTATCCATATCGAAGCTTATTATAAAGCTTCTATGTATTGGAAATATTTACGAGCATTTAAGAAGCTAGTAGATCCGAATATGATCATGCATCCTGGGAGGCTTGCACTCCCGTAATTTAACGAGGTGATAAGAAAAATGGCAAAAACTGGAATGGAAAGATTACAAGAATTAAAAAAAGATGTATTTCGTTGTATTCATTGTAAAGCATGCCGTTTCGCGTATTCTGGAGAGCCTGATCGAAAGGGAATAGGCGAATTTACCGGGAAACAAGGTACCGTTCTTTATGAGGGAATGGTGGACTCCTGCCCTGCGGGGATAGAGTATGGTTGGGAAGCATTTTGGAATGCCGGAAAAATTTGGATTGCGCGTTCTATTTTAAATGGCGATCTAGAATTTTCGGAAGAGGTCCGTGATGTTTTAATGCCTTGTATAACGTGTGGACAGTGTTCTGCACAATGCGAAAATAAAATACCCACAGTAGATATTATTGAGTCATTAAGAGCGGCATTAATAGAATCGGGCGTTCCTATGATTGAAAAGCATCAGTTAGTTAATCGCTTAGTCAAAGAATTAAATAATCCATATGGCGGAGCCAAAGACGAACGAATGAAATGGGCTAAAGATGCGGGTTTAAGTAAATATATAAATAACAAAGATGCGAAAATCGGCTATTATGTCGGTTGTACTGCAAGTTATCGTCAAGTAGAGGTTGCCATCGCAACTGCAAAGTTGTTTGATCTGCTTGGAATGAATTTTACCTTACTTGATGATGAGGTATGTTGCGGAAGCCCCTTCTTTAGAATAGGCGCTGTAGATACTGCCCAAGAACTAATGAATACCAATCTCGAAAATTTTAAACATTTAGATAAACTTTATTTCTCTTGTGCAGGATGTTATAGAACATTCACGATTGATTATCCAAAATGGATGCCAGAAGGAGAAGAACTCCCTTTTAAGACCCAACATGCGTTTGAATTAATCTCGGATTTAATTTCAGTCCCCAAAAAGAAAAAAGAATTGCCTGGAAAGATCGATGAAATCAAGAAGAAATTAAAAGCGAAGCCGGATAAGAGATTAGAGGCGGAGTTAAAAGGACTTGAAGCAGAATATGAGAGAATTAAAGATTTCAAGGGAGAAATCAAATTCAAACCGAATAAAGAGTTAAAGGGAAAAGTGGTGACCTATCATGATCCTTGCCATACCGGCAGGCATTTTGCTATTGACATGGAGCAAAATATGATCAAGAAATCAGAAAATCTAATGTTTGATATGCGTAAAATAGACAAAATGATTGAGGATTGGTTCGATATACCACGTATCATACTCCGAAAACTCGAAGAGGACGTAGGCATTAAATTTACCGAAATGTACAGAATTAAGATGAATTCAATGTGTTGTGGAGCGGGAGGCGGAGTAAGAGCTGGTTATCCTGATTTCTCAATCAGAACCGCAAGTTTACGGTGCGACGAAGCAAATGCTATAGGAGCAGATTTTCTGACAACGGAATGCCCATTTTGCTGGCGGAACTTATATGATGCAAATGAGATGTACGAACATGGTATGAAGGTTATGGGCGTTCTCGAAATGATCTCGAAATATGATTTGTTAGATATTATCGAAAAACCCGAATTTTAATATAACTCATCTATTCTTTTTTTTATTTTCTTTTTTATCGGAGTTTTGGTAAAAATATTTAAATTGGAAAATCATCTTATTTAAGGTTAAGAATCATTCAATGTTGAGATGATTTTCTAATAATAGGTGAAATTTAATGAAAAAAAAAGTAGTTATTCCGATAGTTGTGCTCGCAGTTATAGGAGCATTAATTATTTCTGTAATAATTTTAACGTTACCAACCACTCCTCCTATAGTAATACCTAGCGAGAGAAAAGCATTAATCGTAGGAAGCGCGAATGATTTTTATGAAAGCGAACCGGATTATGATTTTAATGACGGTGGCGACTCTAGCATTGATTTAGGTCTGGGAAACTGGACTTTTGATGGGACTGCTTGTTTTGGTGAGTATTCGGTGTTTGGAAATCCATATGGTTCATTAACTATATTCTCAGGCACTGATTTACCGGTGGTAGGCAATTTTTCATTAGACTATTCCGAAAATTACGATCTTCTTGAATATGCATTATATAATATTACAGTAGATATCTTTATCCAAAGTCCTGTGCCACTTGTAGGAAACGGTACTAAAATAGGGCTTCAGTGGCTAAATTCTACTGGTCAAACAGTAAGAATTGATTGGACTGATGGGGTTAATAATATTATCAACAGTTGGTTTTCTTTAAATCTTACTGGAGTGTGTAATAATGAAACAAATAATGAAATTACTGATTTGAACTTAGTGTTAAGTGTGGAAGCTGCCTTTCCAGATTTAATGAATAAAGCTGTGTATTTCGATAATATCAAAATTGATAAATGGATCAGTGTAAACGTAACAAACCCGATGGAGCCTCCTCCAAGTCCGGGTGGCATTAATTCAGATGGGTTTCCCGCCCAATCACTACAAGTTTATTGGGTTTTAAAAAATCATGGATATACCGATGAAAATATCTTTTTTATGTTGTATTGGAAGAATGATATTGATGGTATAGTCAATATTTATCGTAATGATGGAATCCTTGACGATATGGTTGGTGCGGTCATCGATGTACTTGATGATGATGTGAATGCTTCGCGTTTCAAACAAGAATTAAATGTCTCTATAGCGGGTTCATTTGCGGATTTGATAAATGAGAATGATTACCTGATTATCTATATGTGCGATCACGGTTCAAATAAGAAGTTTCCCGATGGCAGTGCTACCTTTCATTTTGAAGCAGACAATAGTTTTATCACTGAACTAGAGTTTTATAATTTAGTGAAGGAGATAGAATGTAAGCGAATGATGATCAATATTGATTGTTGTTTCAGCGGGAATTTCCTAAATAGTGACCCAAATGTAGGAAGTAGCTGGTATAATATCCCAAACTGTATTATGGTCACTGCTTCTTCGAATAGACCCTCATGGTATTGGATAAATAACGCTAATGGAGATGGATGGGCAGGATCATGGTTTTTCCATGTATTCTGGGACAAACTTGATGAAAATGAAACGATAAATTCTGCATTTAATACCGCATTTAATTTTATTCCCTTCAATCAGGCACCGTTATCCATTGTCCAGAATCCGCTGATGAACGATAATATGGGGGTTGCTGCTACATTAAGTTTTAATAGCGATCCTCCATTGTAAAAATTAGTTATTTTCTTTTCTTTGTTTTTCAATTTTTTTTTTCTCTAATTCTAAGAACATATCTTGGCAACGCTTAATCCATTTAATTTGATACGATTCATTATCAATGATTCTAGTTTTGAGATCCGATATGGTAGTAATACCTGCTTCCTTACACCAATCTACGCATATTTGGTATGCTTGCCAATCTAATTCTTCATCCTCCCATATCACTTTTATCTTTTTATATCCATGGGTCCATAAAACATATGCTCTGGTATGTCCATCTGTAAAGATAATTTGATTATTTAAAATTTTTATTGGAACGGCATCAATTGTCTCTGGACGTATAGTTGGGTATTCTTTCTTAACATCTTCAATTTTCCGGATATTAAGATAAAGTTGACTTGGCTGAATATCATCTATATCCATATAGAAACTATTGCCCATCATATGGTTCACATTTAGAGAGTTTCTTTATTCCAATAGCCAATTAGATGATTATACATTCGAATAAAATCTTGTTGTAAAGTATAATATTTTTTGGCTAATTCTTCATTAGGAGTGATTATCTCAAGATTTCTATCTTTTAGGTCTTTGAGTGCATTAAAATCCTTAATTACTCCTAGACCATAAGCTGCTAATAAACCACATCCTTGTAAGCTAGCTTCTGGCTGATTTGTGAGGATTTGAGTTAGTTGCATAGTATTTGCTTTTATTTTATATAATAACTTATTACGAGTAGCTCCCCCCAAACAAAATACACGCTTAATGTTAACTCCAGTTCTTTTAAAGTTCAGAACGTCTTTTCCAATTGCTAATGCCACCCCTTCCATTATAGAACGTGCCATATGTGAAGCGGAATGATTTAATTTCAACCCATAAAAGCACCCGTGTGCGTTAATGTTATCTTGACGCCTTTCTCCAAGGAAATATGGATAAAACAGAAGACCATCACTTCCGACAGGAACCTTTTCCGCCATCTCGATCATTTGTTCATATGAAATCTCTTGGTTTCCCAAAGAACCTAATAAATCCTTGCACCATTTCATAGCCAACCCTCCACAATCAAGCATGGTGAATGGAACCCATCCACTAATGACATGCCTTAAATTTTGGATAGATGGATCGATAATAGGTTTATCCTTATGAATTACGAATAATGTACTAGTACCAGTCATATCTACGGCAGTGCTGTCATCAATTAATCCTAAACCTAATAATGAGATGATAAAATCACCACCACCTGTGATCACAGGAACATTTTTAGGTAATCCAAGTTCCTCTGAGATACTTTTCTTTATGTTTCCGATTATGTCATAAGAATTGTAAATTGGAGCAAATTTATCGAGATTGATTTCCAATAATTCTGCCATATGGAGTGAATATTGATCTGTATTGTAATCATAAACATAAGTACCCGAAGCTTCACTTGGATCAGTTGCGGTTACACCAGTAAGTTTGAAGTTAATAAAATCTTTGGGAACTAAAAACTTATCAGTATTATTATAAACTTCCGGTTGATTCTCTTTTATCCATTTGATTTTAATTCCAAGCCATCCAGTTGTCACTGGGTTAGCAGTAATACTTTTCGCTAATTCTGATTCATCAAACTGATTCCTTATTCTCTTACAAACATTTTCACACCTCTTATCCATCCATATTTGAGTCCATTCCGTTGTTATTTTACCATCTTTATCAATCCCTACTGGACCATGCATTTGAGCACAACAAGATATTGCTGAAATAGAATTACCATCGATTTTTGTTTTTTTCACAACTTGTTTAATCACTTTTTTTGAAAGATTCCACCATTCTTTTGGTTGTTGTTCCGCCCAGCCAGGATGTGGACTCTTAACTTCTTGCTCTATTTGAGCAACTTCATTTACAATTCCTTTTGAATCTACTATTGCTGCTCTGATATTTTGTGTGCCTACGTCTATCGCTAAAAAATACATATTTAAATCATCCTCTATAGTACTTTGGATGGTAATTAACAAAAAAATATAATTGTAATTACAAAAAAATAAATGTCAAAATTATCATTATTATCAAAATAGTTTCTGGGGTTTTTTTTGATTGATTAATGTCGAGGATAAAACCGCATATCCATATATAACGGAATTTAAGAAAGAGCCGTTTAAATCATTTCTTATGATTACACGTCGTGAAATCGGCAGCTTTTATTTGAGCGATTATAATAAAATTCTACAGTTTTATAAGAAGATAAATTTAGATTTAGTCCATAGTGATTCTCTCACTCTTGAAGCTATTTATTGGTTTTTATTGCTCCGAAAATACCTAAAAGAAAATATTGATGATAATAAGGAATTTATTTATAATTACATTAAATCTTGTGAAGTTGAAATTATTGAGAGTGATCAGTTAGGATTCCGAAATTCCCATAATTCAATTAAAACTCCAGATATTTATTCACTATATTATGCCTTTGGGATTCTAAAACTATTAGGATTACTCAATTCTTATCTTGCATCTAAAGGAGAAAATGAAATAATTAGGAAAGTTAAGAATTTCATAAACGCTCATAATACTAATCATGGATTTAAACATTGTATTGAAAAAGAATGCAGTATTTGTGAAAATACACCTCCTTCCAAGACGCTTTATTATATATTCGAAATCTTTATGCTTTTAGATATAGATATAAGACTATTTAAGGAACAGTTCCGCTCCTTATCAACTGAAAAAATACGTGAACCAAACCAAATTTTTACATTATTATGCTTAAAATATTTAGATATGGATGCTGACGTAAGAGAAAAAGATATCCAATACTTTTATCAATTCGAAAAAGCAGATGGCGGATTCAGTTTTTCTGAAGAGTCAGGGAATATCTCAGAAAGTTTTTGGTTTGTATATACTTTAAAAAATTATTCTTGGTTAATTGAATACAATCCCACTTCGGTCTTTTCATTTATATCTTTTAAATTAACAGAGTTATTGCATGAGGAAACACCCAGGAGCATTGATCTTCTTAAGGATATCTCGATGCTAACCATTCTATTATCCCTAATATGGCAGAGATTTATAGAACAAATCGAAAGAGTTATTTTCAAGCAATTAGAAATAAATCATTACCTTGATGTAGAACAGATTAAAAAAACATTTGGGTTAAGCTATGGAATTGAAGATATTGTTTTATACATAAATCTTAGTTATAATTTTAAACTGGAGATTATCAATAATAGAGATGAATTTGAAAAATATCTGGAACATCTAAGTTCTGGCAAACAATTAGTGTTCAGAGAATTTTATTCACAGTTATACGCTAAAAGCATAATATCTTTATCAGATATACTAAAAAAGTATAAATCGGGTCATCCTATAGAATCACTGAAGCTAAAAGAAGACATTTTTCCATTAATAAAGGATTTAAACGAGAAGAATTTTTTTAAAGGGACGATTCGATCTAAACGAGGGTTTTCCTTTATAAAGAAATATTATTTTTATTTAGATTATTTATTAGAGAAAGTAATCATTTCAGACGTAGAAATAATCTCAGATAAATTATTTGAAGAAAAAGAGAAATTGGTTGACATTAAGAACGATATATACAATATGACTTTAAAGTTAAGTAATACCATCATTCAAATCAAAGAAGAGATTGAGTCTTATTTACTGCTGGATGAAATCAACTACGCAAGAGAAAGAATGAAGTTTATTTTGAGAAATGCTTTAATGGAAGCCGATTTTTTAAATGAAAACATCGAAAGTTCATTTAATGAAGATTTAAAATATATCAATTTACAAGCGACATTAGCTTCAGAAATTCAAAATTGGAATAAAGCATATTCCATACTGCAGAAGAGATTAAATGAAGTCGAGAAATATCTTAAAGAGAAGATTTTGGAAAAAGAGGAATTAACCAAATATCAAAAAACATTAGAAGATTTGGATAACAAAATCAATGAAATTAAAGATAAAATTAGTAAAGATTTAGATGGATTTCGATCTAATTTTAGTGAATCATTTGAGAAAGGCTATAGTAATGAGAAGTATTATTCGATCATCGAAGCTTTTGAAAAAATTTCTCAAAATGTTAGTAGATATGATAATAACATATATAATATCTCTCAACAGATTATTTCTAAAGATAAAAAAATTGTAAAGAAACATAAGAGTGTTATTGATAATTGGATTACCTTTAAGGAAGAATTTGATAACACTTTAAAATATTACACTGATGGATTTCAATTCTTTAATGAAATCAATGATTATATTGAGAATATTGGGGCAAGCATCAGAAATGATATTGAAGAGATTCAAATAAAATCAAAGAATAAATTAAATGAAAATAGTTATAAGGAAGCCTTTAGTATAATTAAAGAAGAATCAGAGGGATTATTAAGCCAAAAATCAAAAGAAATCAGAGAGTTATCCACAAGGGTAAAGAAAGAAATAAAATTCAAACAAAAGTTATTTCTTCTTTATAAATATTTACAAGAAAAGTTAGAACGATTAGATGCCAATATAATTGAATTAGTTTCCCAACAAGTACAATCGCTCAAAAAGAAAGTTATTGAGGAGAGAAATCAAGCGAAAATCGAGAATTTTGATAATTTTGTGGCGCAGGAGATTCCAAAATTAAAATTCAAATTAGAGGATTATAAAAAAAACCTAAACACACAAGAGAGAAAATCTATTACTTCCGTTGTAAAGGGATTTGATGATATTCAAATAGAATTAGATGAAAAAAATAAAGAGTTTATTAAAAAGTTAAATGAAGTCAAAGAGATAATCCAAGATGTTGATGAACGAGCCATACTCACAATACAATGGGATAAATTTACGGATTCTATGAAAAATGAAATAAACACATTAAAAGAAGAATTTGTAAATGGGATTATCAATAATGAAATTACTCAAAGAGCAAGAAAACACAATACGGATAAAGTAGATATAAAAAATTTAGCAGATAGATTAAATTTAAAATGCAAAGCACTAATTCCAAGAATTAAGGAAATGATAGATATATCTAAATTACAGGGTTTGTTAGTTGAAGAAAAGAAATATCTTATTGTTTTCACGGAACATTATTATAAAAGAAAGGAACTTCAAAATTTTGTTGATAATAAACTATTAAAAGAAATTCAGGAATCCTTAGGTAAATTTATCGCTTTATATGATTCATGTGTGAAAAATAATACTTTAAGCGTGAATATTTTAGAGATTCAAAATAGGCTTGAAGACTTAACTAATTTTGAGAAAAAATATTTAAATCTATATGAAAATAAGGTTTGGGAATTAAAAGTCGATCAAAATAGAGTTGAGATAGAAGAGATAAGAGAGAATTTTGTCAATTTCATTAATAATAATAAAAAAGTGCTTGAGAGTATTAAAGAAAATTTAAAGCTATTTATTGATCTGCAGAATTTTATTGAAAATGAATATTATAAACTTAAAATGGAATTAGATACTTTCTACAGCAAATTTCTTGAAGATTTTGAAAAAATTGGATCATTTGAGAAACTCAATGAATTCTTTATCAATAGAAAGGATAAATTTAATAGCAAATTATTGCAAGTCGAGGACAAAATTGCGGAGGAAATAAAGAGTACTTCAAATAAAACCTATGGATCGAAGAAGTTTGAGATAGAAGCAAGAGAGTTTATGGTAAAGAACAAAAATAAATTTCTTAAATTATATAATGACCGACTTGGAAAAATAAATGACGAAATAGGTTTTATTCGAAATGAAACGTATCG
>Ga0307433_1000315_pt1 | contig 41704 bp, 35 predicted proteins | sample SalMarWE160210MG_FD_202166 | JGI IMG/M metagenome (GOLD analysis project Ga0307433, IMG submission 202166) | Salt marsh sediment microbial communities from the Plum Island Ecosystem LTER, Massachusetts, United States - WE1603-210 | ecosystem: Environmental > Aquatic > Marine > Intertidal zone >... | reverse complement strand
TTCAACAGCGTCAATAGATCAATTTGAGAAATACGATTTCGCCCAATTTTATGTTGAAATAAGTGGTATTAATATTGGTTCTGTACCTCGTGAAGTAGGAGAATTGAATACTTATAGGATTGCATTTAATCAAACTCGTCTACTGGGTAATGAAGGCCCTCCTACTTTATATTCTATTGAAGGTTTAATAGGCGAATATGGAAATCAAGCGATTAAAAATGCACTAAATAATGTGCTTGCAAAAGATACTGGACATAACGAGTTTTGCGTTGTATTAGGAATCTATATATATTGTGAAGATAATAACCATAATGTTGATTTAGATGATTGGACAAAATTGCGATTTAAAGATTTAAATCTAACATTTTCATATGTTAAAAAAATTGACCAATTCACAGAAGTATCTTTAAACCAAGATTTAGATAAAATTGATGGAACAAATGTACAAATTTTAGATGCAAATTTAAATTTTAAGTATAAAATAGATCAGAATTGGACGATTTTATCCCCTAATTCTCAAATCCGAATTTTTATCAACGATAGAAAATATGAACAGATTATCAGTTTAATAGACTATGAATATGATCCCGAATTCCAAATTGCTCGAGTAGGAGATTACGATATTACCTCAAAGTTGCTCCCCTATGAGAACTTTACACTAACACTTCAGATATATTTAGCAGATACTTTTGGATTGCCTCAAAATTATACCATTTCGATTACAGATGTGTATTTATACATAACCTATAGCGAGACTTTTTCAGATCCTATACAAGAAAATTGGCTATTTTTGGGATTATTTATTATCGCTCTAGCCGCAGCAATAGTAACTGGAGGTTACTTTATTGCTTATCACCTTTATCTTAAATATCCCGTACCAGTTAGAAAAGTTAGAAAATACAGAAAAACACTATCAAATGATAAGGGTCCGGATGTTCCGATAATACCACCTGATAGATCATTTAAAAGGGTATATGACAATGAAATTTCAAATTCTTCGAAATTTTTGAAGGGAACCCCTGCAAATGGTAAGATTCTCAAAGAGAAAATGATAGACAAGAAACCTCTTGATTAAACTCCCGATTCGAATAAATATACAGAATATAACATTCGAAAATAATTATTTCTTTAATTTTATAATTTCAAAATCTTTTTACTGTTTTGTAGGATTTATTTCATTTGTGATTTTACTAATTTCAATTAATTAAGTGTATAAGGAATAGTTATAAATATATAGCAAGAATTCTATCTAAATTAAATTATTATATTTATATATATTATATATAAGAAATCTTAGATAATCCTAAATTTTTTTAAACTGAACATGGGAAAGTAAAATGAAATCGAGTAGAAGAAACAAAAATAAAAAGATAATTATATTAATTACATTGCTTTTGGGTTTTATTTTAAACATATTGGTTTTGAGTAATGTCTCAAATTCGAATCCAATAAGTCCTATCAAACTAGATGATAATACGGATGATACTAATTTAATTGAAAGCCAAGATCTTTCTTTAGATAATACTTTAGATGGGATTGGCGCGCCATGGAATATCACCCATTGGGCAAATCGTACAGATACAGATCTTACTGTTAGTTTTGCCGAGGGGGAAAATGACATAGTCAAATTTCCTTTATTTACAGGCTGGGAAGGGTATAAAATTAATGCTGATATTAAAAATCTCTATGATACAAGAAATTGGAATAATGGAACTTTTACTTATGGTGTTGATAATGGATACAGTACAGGCACAGATGATTCAAGTTGGATTCAAAATGCATATCAAAATTGGACCTTTAATACTAATATTGTTGGTCAAGGGAACGTTATGTCGGGGAATTATATCGACAGCGGAGAGACCTCTCCTAATCCACTCAATCAAGATTGTTTGGAACTCAGAATGGCAGGAAATCCTTACATGGGAATTGGTGGTCAGAGATACTGGTACGATAATGGGGATAGATGTTCATGGGATACTACATTTTATATTCCAAGAGGTCAAGTTATTGATAACATCTTAAAATTTCAAGTGAATCCTATTCATTTGATTAGTTTTAATTCTTGGGAATTAAGAGTTAGTATTAATAATGTTCGTGTATTCAGTGTGGGAATCTTCACACTAAAGGGAATGGGAATTAATAACTGGCATAATTTCTCAATTCCTCAAGGAATTTGGACAAACACTTCTGATGTATTCTCTTCGGGAGTGTTAAATGGAACAGCTATACCTTTAAGAGTATCTCTTGAATATGTTGCTACTAGTGCGGGCTATGGTGTTGAAGATGGGGAAAATATCAATTATCAACAAATTCTCATTGATAACATACAATTGAAAACAACTGCGGAGGTAAATCCATCCGATCTAGGGTTGAAATTAAATAGCACTGAGGTAATGGATGACGAATGGGGGAAAGGAAGTGTTGAAATTAATGGAAATTGGCAAGGAATTAATAATAATTTAGATCTATCATCTAGTAGCGACGATATTGGTCAACTAGGGAAATATGAAGTTGAATTTTTTTCTGATATAAATTTGTTTGCATCGAAAGACTCGCCAGAAAGCAGTTATGAAACTAATGCTGCATCTATTGGAACAAGTGTTAGTGTCAATAATAATTCTCTAGTAGAATGGTTATGTTATGGAAGAGTCAATGTACCATTAAGATATGAAGAAAATTTGATGAAAGTTGCGTTTCCTCAAGATATATTTATAACTGCTATATATGACCCTCAAAATCCAAACTTAAATATTTTAAATCAATGTGATAATTCTACCGCAGGAACATTAAATATTCCTATAAATAATATTTCTGCTACACCAGATGGATTTTGGAGGTTTAAAGCAAAATCACCAAATTATTGTGAAGATCTGATAATCTATAGTGATGTTACTGGTCCTTGGATTGAGGATTACGAATTTTTAGGTGGTGAGTCCATCAATATTACTGCGAAAATTACTAATTCCCCGATTATCACATCATACATTCAAAACACTAAAGCATTGCTAAATATTAGGTTCCCAAATGGTACAATTTGGGCAGAGCATACACAATTATCACAAGTTGATTCAAATGGGATTGTTCGATTTGATCTTTTCCAGATCCCAAACAATCCTCCAAATTATGAAGTAGGTTTGTATGAAGCAATTATAATGTGGAACAATTCTTATTCTAATTCCGCTTTTAATGAGACAGGCTTTATTTACAAAGAGTTTAGAGTTATACACGAATCTGTTTTAACTCCTGAAGATAATTTCTACGAAGATAATTTTGAAAATTCAATTCTTAATCTTAAAGCCTCATTTTATGATTTCGTCACGAATAGCCCTATAAGAAATGCAATACTATATACATATGATTTTATAAATCCAGGAATTGAGAGATATTTCAGTGAAATTAGTCCTGGGTTCTACTTTCTTGAATTCGATCTAAATGGTGCTAGTTATGGAAACAATTCTATAACGATATATGCTGAATCTATAAATTATGTGAATAAACAAGTCGTTGTTGATATAGAGGTAATAAGAAAGACAAATCTGAACATCGATGATGACTTTCTTGATAATGTTCAATATAAAAGCAACTTTACAATTCAAGTGGATTATATTGATAATGGAACCGGGTTGGGAGTTGATCCAACTGAATTTTATACGGATTGGGGCGGTGAATATTATTTCTCAAGAATTTCTCAGGGAAAGTATAATTTGATATGTAATGCATCGGGTATAGGATATTCTGCTGGAAATCTCTATTCCTTTAATATTTATGCAAGTGCTTATCAATATGAATCACAAATAAAAACAATTCGGGTATTTATAACGGAATTAGACTCTCAAATTGAATTAAAGTTAAATGGGACCCTAACAGGAGCAAATGCGGTGCATATTGTCCAAGTATGGGAGCAAGTAAACATCACAATTCGATATAGAGACGTTTTTGGAAACCATATAGGAGGGGCATTAGTAAATATTGTAGGACAGAGCTTCACAAGAGCATTGAATGAGAGTTTGTTTTATAATCAATATACCATTCTTTTAAATGCCACTGAGCTGGGTCAAGGAATTGATAATTTAGTTGTTACAGCAGAGAAGGAAAATTATAAACCTAACTCAATACCCTTTATATTTGAAATAATAGAAAGGCAGACTAATTATACTATTATCATTAATGGCGCAGATAAAACAATGGATCCCTTCGAATCTTTAATAGTAACATCCCCATTAAATATAACCATTAGATATTTTGATATCTTAGGAAATCATATCCCAAGTGCTACAGTTTCTTTATCAGGTGATTATACAGATACTTTGAGTGAAATTGGTGCTTATAATCAATATACTATAATTATCGATACTGAAGATTTAGATATAGGTATGCGATTACTCAAACTTAGCGCATATCGTGCCAATTATGAATTGCAATCTGAAGTTATTAGAATACAGGTACAAAGGATTAAAGCAGCAATAAATACAACCACGGGATCTCCTATAATTATTGCTAGCCCTAATCAGAATGTAAGGTTAAGCGTAGTATTAACTAATTTAGATTTTGGCACACCGATAATTGGAGCGTCTGTTAATTTCAGTTGGGCTTTTGGCAGAGGAAGTCTTACGGACGCGGATAGTGATGGAATTTATGAAACTACATTAGGAAATCTTGTAGAAGGGACGTATACTATTATTATTTCAGCCTATTTTGGTGATAATTATGATTTTGATAGTTATGAAATCACGTTAACTGTAATACGAGATACAGGAGAATTATTATTTTTCATTATTGCTACGATAATAATTATTAGTGCGGGAGTTGCATTGTTAGGGTACCTCATCCTCTATATGAGAGTATTGAAATATCCTAAACCAGTTAGAAAAGTTAGAAAATATCGCCGTACATTAAAGAACAAAAAGGTTCCCAGAACATCAATTGAATCACGAGAAAATAAAGTTAAATCTGTATATGAAAATCAAATTTCTAACTCAAAAAAGTTTCTCAAAGGGAAGCCGAGCGAGGAGCAAATGATAATTGATAAAATGGTTAAGAAAAACCTAGAAGATGAATTTCCTAAAAATACTGGAGGTGAAACAGAATGAGTCGGAGAAAGAATAAGATCACCAAGAAACAGATAAAACTTTCCGTGCTTATAGTATTAACTTTTAATTTAATTCTTTTTAGCTACGTTCTGAATAACAATGTTATTATAACTAATGAAACCAATATAAGAGAAAATGGTGATCCTAAAAATCAAGATATTTCTATTGATAATACCCATAGCGGAATCGGAGCATCCCTAAATATTACTCACTGGGCAAATAGAACAGATACTGATCTTCTTGTGAATTTTAACGAAAATAGTTGGGATACAGCTAATATTCCATTGGGAGGCGGATGGGATGCATATAGATTAAATGTATATGTAGAGGATTTAACTGATGAACGAAATTGGAATAATGGAACCTTTGCCTATGGGAGTGATGATGGTAATTATTCAGCTGGAGATGATGATACAACATGGATAAGTAATAGTTACCAAAACTGGACATTTGGATTTAATGATACAGGCTTAGGAGCAAATCTTATGAGTGGTAATTATCGAAGTAACATTGGAGGTCATGATTGTTTAGAGTTGCGAATGGATAGTTATGATACTGATGTAGATGGTACGACATTTCATACATACGATCCCGACGATCAATTATGGTGGAATACTTCAGTTTCAATTCCAAGAGGAGAAGTTATTGACAGTACATTGAATTTTGATTTATATCCTAATCATTTGGCACAGTTTAATTCGTGGGCTTTTGCAATATATATTAATGATATACAAGTGTACTCCATCGGGACCTACACTTTATTACAATTTGGAGTAAATACGTGGCATAGTTTTTCCATCCCTCAAGATGTATGGATTAATGATACTAATATATTTCCAAGTGGACCAATCAATAATCAATTAATCGAAATAAGGGCTAATTTAGAATGTATTGGGGGAGGAAATTATTCTGGATTCCAATATGATGATTATCAGAGATTATATTTCGATAATCTTGAGTTAGAAACTAAAACTGAGGCCTTGCCTTCTAATCTTGATTTAAGAGTAAATCAGACAGTAGTACAAGACTTTGATTGGGGAAAAGGTAGCGTAAATCTTTTAGGTAATTGGCAAACTACTCCAATTACTGCAAACTTCAGCAGTAATGATGTCGGACTTTTAGGTTCATACTCAGTTAATCTTAAAACCGATTTAAACCTATTTGCTTCAAAAGATATACCTGAAACCAACTATGAAACTAATACTGCATCTTTAGGCACTCTTTTTCAAGTAAATAATGATAGCAACGTAAATTGGGAATTTTACGGTTATATTGCAGTTCCTACAGGTTATTCAGAATCACAAATGAAAATAGAATTTCCCAATGATATGATAATTACATCAGTATTTACGCCCGAAGAGCCTTCTACTAATATTCTTAATTTATGTGATGATTCTATACCCGGTATCTTAACTATACCTATAAATACAATAACTTCTATTCCAGATGGATTCTGGAGATTTGAAGCCATCTCACCTAATTATTGTGAAGATTTATCAATATATGGTAATTCAACGGGAATTTGGCAACAAAATGATGAATTTAAAGCGGGAGAGTATCTTAATATTACTGCTAAAATTACAAATTCACTCTTAATCTCTTCTTATATTCACAATACTTTAGCTCAAATTCAAATAAGATTTCCAAACGGTTCTTTATGGGCACAAGAAGGTCAATATGCATCGATAGATGCAAATGGTTATGTTCGCTTTAACGCTATCAGGATTCCTTCCACTACTCCTAATTATGAGGTGGGAGAATATGAAGCTATTGTAACCTGGAATAATACACATTCATCTTATGGTATGAATGAAACCGGAATTATATATAAGACATTTCGAGTCATACACTATTCAAAATTGACTCCCGAGCAGAAATTTTTTAATAATTATCTAGAAGGAACAATGATTAATCTTAAAATCTCGTTTAATGATCTAGAGAATTTTGATGCTATTGAAAACGCTATCGTATACACTTATAATTTCACACATCCTAGCATCATTCAATATTTCAATGAAGCTAATCCTGGATTTTACATATTAGAATTTAGTACAATAGGAGGTTTAGCAGGAAATAATACAATAAATATTTACGCAAATTCAACGAATTATGATAACACTCAAGTGAATATCACTATTGATATAATTAAGCAAACAATTCTCACAGTTGATAACGATTTTCTCACAGATATTGCATACAAATCTAATTTTACTGTTCAATTTAATTATACAGAATTTTATACTGGTGGAGGAATAGATGCCACATCGCTCTCTATTGACTGGGCGGGAGATTTTCATTTCAATCGAATATCTCAAGGAAGATATAATTTAATATGTAACGCTTCTGGACCTGGTTATGATCCAGGAAAACTTTATACCCTGATAATTAATGTTGGAGCGATTAAACATATCCCTCAATCAATACCGATTAGAATCCTTATAAGTGAATTAGAATCTAATATAAATCTGTTTATTAATGGAACAGAGATCTACGATGATGAATTAATTTCAGTAGAGGTATGGCAACAAATAAACGTAACTGTAAAATATACGGATGCACAATTAAATCACTTGAGTTTCGCTTCCGTCAAAGTAATTATTGGAGGATTTACTGAAGACTTACCTGAAAATCCTTTATTAGAACATTATAGTAAATTGATTAATGCAACTGAACTAGGTCAAGGAATAGATTATTTATCGGTTATAGCTAATATTACTTTCTATAATCCCCAATCTATCCGAGCAATTCTTCAAATAACTGAACGATTAACCCAGCTACGTATCTATTTAAATAATATAGACAAAACAAGTGATCCTTCTATTGACGTTCCAATTGGTACGTTTTTAAATATTACTATAAAATACCAAGATATGCGAGGGTTTTTCATAGATAATGCGGTGTTATCCTTATCTGGGGATTATTCAGATACTTTAAATAAGAGTTTAGCTTTAGAACAATACAGTATCTTAGTTAATTCTTCAGATTTAAAATTAGGTGTAAAAATTATTACTGTTTCTGCTGAAAAATTCGATTATGAATATCAAACAGAAGATTTAAGAATTGTAGTTAGGAGATTTCGAACAGAAATCACCACTATAACAGGAGAAGATAGATTTATTGTGAGACCTGGTGAAAATCTCAAATTGGAGGTAATTTTGAATAATACTGATTTGGAAAAACTAATTTTAGGTGCAGATGTTAAGTATTCATGGGCATTTGGAACAGGAGATTTAATTGATTCAAATGGAGATGGTATTTATGAAATTACATTAGAAAATATCCCATTAGGATCCTTTAAAGTCTATATTACTGCATTTGCAGGGGACCAATATGATTTTGAGGCTTTAAGTATCACTATTTCTGCTATCATTCCTGAAGCAGAGGTCACCTTGTTTCTGATTTTACTCATACTAGCAATTGCTATTACATCCTCAGTAGGGATTTATATATATCTTTATCGCAAGATTTTCAGATTCCCTAAGAAAGTAAGAACAGTTAGAAAGTATGCAAAAACTTTAAACAAAGGGAAAGCGCCTAGAACGGAGATTGACAGTCGAGAAAAAACAATTAATGACGCGTATAAAGAAGAGTTAGAGAAGAGTGCAAAGATGTTAAAAGGACGTTCTGCAGCCCCATCTACTGAACCCGATAAATTTATTAAAAAAATACCTCAAGAAATTTCAGATGAAACGCCTGAAGTAAACGAATAATAATAAAGAACTTTATTTTATTTCTTTTTTACTTTTTATTTGAATTTAGATATGAAATATTCATTAAAGAATATTGAAATATAATTGAATCTTAATGATTGTATAGATGAGTTCGAATATTAAAGTCTTCAAGTTAACATACTCGGGAAATTTTATTGAGCTATCATCTGAGAATGAACTTGATTACTTCAACCTTTTTGATATAATAGCAGTATTCGTCTCTAATCAAAAAAGAATGTATGTTTGGATTGCTAAAAAATCAGTTCAGAGTTTAAAAAATCACATTCCTCAAATACGTCAGATTTTCTCCAGAGAACATCCTGAATTGGTGTTATTGCGTAATATTACCATCGAGGCGGGTTTTGAACCTCCTGAGTTCTTTGATTTAATGGGCTTCACAAGGGAAGAATTACGAAGCCATCTTCAAAATATCGAAACTAGACTATTACCCATTATGTCAGAAATTAATCGCTTAAAGAATGATGCGGATAAATTATTTATCTCAGAAGAGTTCGAAAAAGCAATATTTCAAGCGAATAAAATTATAGAGTTAGCGAAAAAGATCGAAGATGAGTCTGTAGAAAATGACCAAAAAAATTTCATAAATCAAGCTCAGATTAAGCTAAATTTTAAAAAGAAATTAAAGGAAATCGAAGAAGAATGCAAAGTAGTTATCAAAGAGTTTGAAGAACGCATTAATGTTGAGGACTTTCGAGGAGCTCATGGCATTGTCAATGTATTTAAATTGAAATTTGAAAAAGAGTACAATTTAATGACTATTCCTTTAGCTAAACATATTCTTTTGATGGATCAGAACTTAGTAGAAACTATTAATATCGAAACAAATAGAATAAAAAATGAATTAGAACAACTCTACAAAAGATATGAAAGGTTAATGACTAATGAACATCTAATCTTGGCATCAACTATTCTAAAACAAATTAATAATTTAGTCGAAAGCATTTCTGAAACTGAGACCGAAGATTATTGGCAATCAATTGAGAAGGAATATCAAAAAAAGAAGAAAACACTAAAATCTTCAATCCTAAAAATGAGTCAAGCAGCAAATGCCAAATTATTTGAACATAATATTTCTGAATCCATCGAAATTTATAAAACAATCATCAATAAACTGAAAAATATCTGTAATGATACTCTTGTTAATTAAAAAAGAAAATTATTCTTAAAAGTGATTTTAATGAAGGATGATGAAAAACTATCCACCAAGAAAAAAGACAAGCTTACCGTCATTTCTGAAATGGATGAATTAAAGGTTATTGCAAATAATCACTTACTAATGAAAAAATACTCTGAAGCAATTAAAGCTGCAGAAAAGATTATCAACTTAGCTTTAGATGTTAAAATGGACTCCCTCATAAGAGAACAGGAAGATTTTATTGCTAGTATATATAAAATAGTTGAAACTGACAAATTAGCTTTAATAATCTTAGAGGATTTTGAAACTATGAAAAAGAAATACGAAGACCTCTCTAAAAAGAACAAATTCTACGACGCGCATCACCTTGTTGAAAATTTCAAAGAGAAATATGGAGAATACTACAATCTAAATTTGATTGATTCCATCGATCAATTTATGAAAAATGAAATAAAAAGATGGAATTATTGTAAAGCGGAAGAAAGTACAATTAAACTGCTTGAACCTTTAGAAATTCAGTTCAGTAGCTATATTAATACCAATAATATCCCATTTGCTAAAGATACTTTAGAAAAAGCAAATAAGCTATTAAAAAGCGTAAATGTTGACTATATCATTAACAAATGGAAAAATTTTCACTCCAAGTATTTGGAAATTAGTAAAGATCATGAGTTTAAAGATGATTTCGAGAAAAAGTTAAAGATAATTTCATTTCTTACAGAAGAATATAAATTCAAAGAGGCTCATTCTCTTTTATCCTTATTAATAAAAATATCGAAAGAAAAGGGTTTTATTGAATATACAACAAAATTAGCAGCTAAAAAAAGATATATTGAGGATGCTGAAGGAAAATATCAGAAACTTTTGAATGACATTGTGGAATTAGATGAGAAAATAAAAAGAAACATAAAAACAGAACAATATGAAAATGCTAAAGAAAATTGTATCCAAATTATTAAAATTGCTCGATTTATAGGTAAGCAAGATCTCATTGAGAAATATGAAAAAAGAAGAGATGCTATGAATATTAAAATGCGAGACTTTAATAGATTTGAACTTCTAAGCAATTCAGTTAAAAGACAATCAGAGATCGCTGAAAATGAGTTAAATAAAGAGCATTTTAAAGAAGCTCTAGCGAAATATAAAGATATACTAAATTATATCCAAGAATATTTCGAAGAGTAATGACAACTTTTTTTCATAATATATTTACTCGTTAATAACGATTTTAATTAATATCTTAAGGCTAATTTTTTGTTAGTAATATTTAAATAATGTTATGATCAATATACTTTTGGATAAAAATTGACGTTTTTGGAAAAGTAACATTGATTCAAGAAATAACCATTTTATCTGATACAGGACTTCCCATCTTTTATTATAATTTCTGTGAAGAAATTAATGATAGTCATAATTATCAACTTATAGCTTCGTATTTCGACCAAATTTGTCGATTTGCGAAGTATGGATTCAAGGAGAGTATAAATACTCTGAAAATGGATAAGTGTGTGTTTTATTTTTATACTGATCCCCATTCGAAATATCACCTAATCTTAAAATGTGATAGTAAAATGGATGATAAACGAAGTAGAAAAAAAATGGTTGATTTAATGGCTCAACGAATATTTAAAAGGTTTTTTACTCGATTTGAAGATGATCTACTAGACTTTAAAGGAAATATCACCCCATTTAAGAGATTTTCGAAAGATATTAAAGAAATGATTCCTAAAAGTATGATATCAAGACCGATTCAGGCAAGCCAATAATATAGCATCATAATATTTCCCATTTAAACTCAAATATTCTCTTAAGATTCCTTCTTCTAAAAATTCTGCATTTTTAAACAGCTTTATTGAACGCTCATTATCTAAAGCTATATGTGCTTCAATTCTATGGAAATATAAATGAAAGAATGTAACATTTTTAATTAAAGTAAGCGCTCTCTTTCCTATTCCTTTATTCCAATATTCTGGTAGAATCCATATGCCAATATCCGCCCGTCTATGATACCAACTTATATTCCAGACGCTTACCGATCCGATTTTTTTAGATTTATTTCTTTCCCGTAATTCAATTATATAATTAAACTGGAGATATTTATCCCAGGATTTTAAATACCCTTTTACAAGTCTCTTTGAGCGTTCTAATGATTGCAACGGTCCTAAAGACAAATAATTAGTTGTTCTTTTATCATTTAGACTTTCAAAGAGAAAAAGAGAGTCATCTTTCGATATCTTCCTAAGATAAAGATTTTTATCGTTTATTTCTTCAATAATATCAATGTTACGATACATTATAGCTAACATAAAAAATAATGCTTTCATTTTAAAACTATAGATTCAATCAAAAATAAAAAGAAAAAAATAAGTTAGGATTTTTATCGCGATTATGTTCCTTTAAAATGGGGAGTGTCCTTGATGCGTTTACTTCCTTTACAGTTAGGACATATACTATCATCTTCCATCTTTCCTTTTCCCCCACATACGGGACAACGCACTTTTCTATTGAATGCTGCTATGCCTTCTTTAGAATCAAAACTTGCGCTATTTATTCCAAAACCAAGTTGCTCCATCATTAAACCTAATTGGGGATATCTTGTACCAAACTTAACACATTTCTTTATTATAAATAACGCTGTAGTAGCGGCATCACCTAACCATTTCGCTTTTTCATGGACCAATTTTTCAAATTCTTCCCCAGCTGGAGCTATCCAAGATACTAAACCCCATTCAAGCATAGTTTTCGCATCGAATTGTTCTCCAAAAAAAGCAGCTCTTAACGCTCTATTGAGCCCAACTCTTGCAGCTAGGCGAGTAACCCCTCCATTAGCGGGAAATATCCCTCGATGGACTTCTGGTACTCCAAAGATCGCTCTATCACTAGCAATAACAATATCACAAGCTAATACCAGTTCAAGACCTCCGCCTAAAGCGAATCCATCCACAGCAGCAATTAAAGGTTTGGAAAATTGTTCCATCTCATCATAATCCCTATGTCTCGTTCTCATTGCCATACTCATATGCATAGGAACGTTCATTTTAAGTCTCGGATCCACCATTGCTGCTAAATCAGCTCCTGCAGAAAATGCAGGTTTTTTAGTGAAATCCTTAGTTCCTCTTAGAACTACTGCTCGTACTGATCCATCTAACTGTAAGATACGAAGTGCTTGAGAGATTTCTGCTACAGTTTGTTCTGTTAAAGCATTGAGTCTATCTGGTCGATTAAGAACGATAACAGCGTAGTTGCCATCAATAGTTCCCTGTCTTATTACGTTTCCTTGATCATCTCGAGCTGTAGGCCATTCTATTTTAATATGTTCAAACTTTGGTTCTTCTACCATTTTAATTCATCCTTTACCTTATTTAAATTTTTTTTTTTTGTAAGATTTGTTTAATTTATCCTAAAAATGATTAAGTAGTAATAGGTTTTTACAAATTAAAAAGTTTTAAAATTTCAATCTTATAAAATTGAAATTAACTAAAAACAAGGATAATGTGCATTTAAAAGTAAAAATAAAAAAAAGTAGATAAAGTAAATAATTTAATAAAAGGTATTTATTTGCGCATCTTCGAAAATTCTCCAGATTTCATCAATTCAATTGGTTTTAAATATTTTTTACCGGTCTTATTTGCTAAATCTTCTAAAATCTTAGACCATTCAGCATAATTCTTTTTCCCAGCACCAAAGGGTCCTGGAGCATTCATTCCCGCCATATTAGCCTCGTCGATGACTTTAAAGCCACTTGCGATACCCTCATCTAAGATACGACAACCCTCATTTAGCATTATTGCAAAAAGTGTATTTAAGTCAAAGATACCTGCTGGTTCTGCATTTTTAATTTTGACCATTATCGCATCTCTTCCTTTGCTCCAGTCATAAAAACCTCTTCCTGTTTTTTGACCTAAATCTCCTTTCTTGTATAAATCTGTTATTACTTTTCCTGGTTCAAAATCAGGAGATAAAGTTTCTTTATAATAATTCATAATATGAAAGTTTGTGTCAATCCCAGTAAAATCTGTCAAAACACAAGGTGGCATAGGCATTTTACCACCTGCATCAGCATCTAAACGTTCCCATGGAATACCTCGTTTTTCTGCTTCATCAAATGCCCAGTGTAAATAGATAATAACTGGAGAATTCATTCGATTCACAATAAATCCAGGTCGATCTTTTAATACTGGAGCAATATATCTATCACCTCTTAAGCATGGGAATTTTCCTGCAACTTCCATAGCAGTGTTAAATGTCTGATCGGAAGTAGCCGCACCTTTAATAACTTCAATGCATCTCATTAATGGTACAGGATTAAAGAAATGCATGCCACATACACGTTCTGGTGCGCCGCTATTTTTTCCAATTTCCGTTATACTCATCGTAGAAGTGTTTGAAGCGAATATAACATGAGAAGAACCATTATCCATAACAGTTTTACATACTTTCTGTTTAACGTCCATTTTTTCAATGACCGCTTCAATAACAAAGTCAGCATCTTTAACAGCTGTAGCTAAATCAATTGATTTTTTACATTTAGCTAAAATAGCGTTCGCAGTTACACCCTCGCCTAATGCTTTCTTAGATTCTAATTTTCTCAAACCTTCTTCAATTTTTGAGTATCCATTATCTACAAATTCATCTTTAACATCGACAAGTTTTACATTGTATCCCGCCATAAGTGAAACTTGAGCAATCCCACTGCCCATTAAACCAGCCCCAAGTACTAATACATTCTTAATGTCAACCATTTTTTTGTTTTCATCCTCATTAAATTTTATTAACAAATTAAGTAACAAATAATTAAATCATATCTTTTTTTTTAATTTTAACATTTCATTTACCGAAACGAAAAAACCCATGAACTAATTCAAAAAATTCTTCATATTTCTAATATTCAAGAAAATTTTCTATGTTTTTATTTAAAACCTAATCACCACAAACTCTTAAAAATTATAATTTTAAGAACATCCTTGTTTTGTATTATTAATGTGAAGTAATTTAAGGGCAACTCTGTGATATATGGATAGAAGTAAGAAATTATAATTAGTTATGAGAGGTAAAAATTGTGAAAATAGCTAAAATATATGGATTTAACATTAAAGTAAGTTTAAGTACTCTGATAATAGTAGGATTGATCGGATTTTATGCAGCAAGCTTTTATGCGAGTATAGTAATCGGGGCAACAATTATTGAATTGATCGTCGTTGGATTAATTAATGGTTTAGTAATTCTTGCTTCAGTCTTAGGACATGAAATTGCACATTCCGCCGTTGCGCAAAAATATGGTTTAAAGGTTACTGAAATTGAGCTCTATTTATTCGGTGGGGCATCAAAAATAGAAGAAGACCCTAAGAATCCTAAAAGTGAAATCATAATAACAATTGTGGGTCCTTTAACCAGTCTTTTGATTGGCGGTATATTTTTGTTAACTTATTATGGCATTCCCTTTCAATTGCCGGCTCTATTGGCGGTGACATTACTTTATTCAGGGATTTCAAATATAGGTCTGGGTTTATTTAACCTTCTACCTGCTTTTCCTATTGATGGAGGGAGGATACTACGAGCTATTCTCTGGCATAGAAGAAAGGATATTGTTTCTGCTACACGAATTGCTTCTCAAGTAGGTAGTTTTTTCGCCTATGGTTTGATAGGATATGGAATTTTGCAAACATTTCTATTTGGATTTTTTAGTGGCTTTTGGTTTATTATAATCGGATTTTTTTTAAATAGTCAAACAAAACAATCATATATTCAAACTCTTAATGAATTATCCTTATCTAAGTTACATGTAAAAGAAATGATAAGTATGCCAAGATTAGAGGTGCCATTTAATTTAACTGTTGAAGAAGCATTGAAATATTATTTTTTGGTCTATAAAAAAGATTATTTCCCGGTGATAAGAAATGGACAAATCGAGGGAATAATACACATAGATGATATCAAAAAAATTCCTATTGAGAAGAGAGACACTTTTATTGTGGGATATGCTATGAGATCCATCAATCAATTTCCGACAATCTCTGAAAAAGGTTCTGGAAAGGATGCACTTAAAAACTTAATGAAGGAGAATAATAAGCTTCATTTAGTTGTGGTAAAAGATGATTCAGATGATTATGTACTTGGACTTATCGGAGAAGAAGAAGTGTTGTCTTCCTTAAGATTTTGTAAATTAAATCCTGAAAGATGTTAAGTTATTTTTTATTTATAAAAAATTAATTTTTCTACACAAACGTCTTTTTCCTCATCATTATGAAGAAAATTAATTTCAATCTTACTAATTTTTTTTCCAATTAAATTTTTAAAAGCTGTTTCGAAATACCCTTTATTTATTCTACAGAATGCTTTGCCAAATTGTAATTTACTTCTATGTTTGATAGGTTCTCTCAAAAAGCACTGATTTTCAACAACTAATACGACCTTTTCATCATCTTCATCAGCACTTATTATTTTTAAGGAGTAGAATTCCTTTAATTCTCTCATTAAAACAATGAGAGCCTCAAGGATCTCAAATTCTTCTCTTCCATAACTTTCTTTGATCCTCTTAGCAATTAATTCTCCAGGTCCCGCTCCTATCTGGAATAACATTGAAAGAAGGGCATTCTTACCGAATAAATCTAATATTTTATAAACCATCGATTCACTAATAATTTCAAAGCCTTTTAGTGAATTAATTTTAGATGGATCACTTTTAATCAAATTATTAATTTCTTCTATACTCACAATCCTATCCCTATTTCCTTTAAGAAAAATAGTTATGTTTAATATGATTTAATAATGAACTGAAACTTTAAAAAATTTAATATTAAGAATAAGTAACAAAGATTTCTATCTTTAGACAATTTTATCTAGTACTGTTTCAAATTCCTTATAATCAGGTAATGTCTCCAAACATATAGAGATGTTGTTAATGGAGCTAGTTTTTTCAGTAACGTATTTTTTAATCGTAGGAAGCATAATCTGACTACTTTTTTTTGTTGTAAAACCGATCACGTCCTTAGAAAGTGGTGGAAATACCAAAGATTTAATACTATGTTTATCAGCTATCTTTAAACTATTCCAAATTGCTAACATTAATTTTTTTCCATCGTGACCTGCCCGTGCATGGATTATATATTTAGCTTTTAAATTTCCTCCAGAGGTAATTACTGCACTTCCCACTGGAATGTTTGAAATCTTCTGGGCAATTACATTGCATTCCACTTGGACCGTTGAGCCTGCTTCTCTTACAACTTTGCATCTTAAGTCTCCACTGGGTAACAATCTTGAATTAGTTGGAATTACGATGGCATCGTATTCTGACTGTGTTAAATCTCCTATAAAAAGTTCGATAACAGTATTGTTAATTGTTATCTCATTCATTACATATCTATTCTAAAAAACTATATTTATATTTTTATATAATTTCGACAGTAATGTAATTTTAAATGATTTGCCTGATAAATCAGAAACAAATTAGTCATAATTCATATTAATTTCTTTTACTTTTTTTATCAGTTTCTCAACATTTTCATCAATAGTTTTGAGAACATTTTGGTACATCGCTTTACTTGTGTAGTAGGGGTCGATTATATCTAAATCATAACTTTCGCCATTAAATTCTTTTAAAGTAAAAGTTATGTTATTTATGTTTTCGAGCTCAGAATATTTCTTTACAATATCATCAACATGGGATTGTTCCATTGTAATTATTAAATCCTGATTTCCAAGTAAGTTCCGATTAATTAATTGAGGTCTAAAATCAGAATTGTTTATTCCTTTCTCATTTAAATATTCCTGTGATTCAGGTTGCATATATGAAAACGCATTGATAAAACCAGCACTTTGAACGAGCAAATCTATTCCATACATCTTAGCGTAATGACGAGCAAGAAATTCAGCAGCAGGAGATCGGGCAGTATTACCTAAACATACGAAAAGAATTTTCTTGATTCTCATCGAATAATCAAATATTGTAAACCTAATTAATTATTTGTTTATTTTTCCAATGCCTTCTTTAGTGTCTCAATTTGTGATTTTAATTTAGAATTCTCTATTTGACACGCATTAAGTTGATTCTGGAGCTTCTGCATTTCTCCTACTACTCTATTTGAATTTAAAAGTGTATCATATAACTGAGTTTTTAACTTTTCTACATCTGTTTCAAGGTTTTTTATATATTGCTTATCTTTCGGTTCATAAGGCCATTCTTCTGACATTTTTTTCACATATCTCTTTTATTAGTCCATTATTAGAATTGATTTTGATAGATAATTTTTATTTGAGAGAGACCTTTTGTGTTTCAGGATTTCGCACAAAAAACCCAGTTGTGCCGCATTCTTGACAGACAGGTGTATTATCATCAAGAAATACCATTGATTGCTTAAAAGATGTGGGACAGATGAAGTGAACGAGTTCTTCTTCTTCCTTTGAGAACTCTTTTATCATTTCAATCTTCGGTATGATGGGAGTCTGAATACAGTACATACAAAAGCAGCGTCTTTTCGTATCTTCGAGAATATCCTTAAGGTCTTTTAAATTTGCATCACTTTCCACTGTTAATTCCAAATTAAAATTTTTTACGGCATCAATTCCATCCTCAATCCCAAAACCCGTTGTTAGGTCAATGAAAGAGATTCTTATCTCTAAAGAAAAAGATTGGGCTTCAGTCATTATCTCACTTTTCATATTTCGTAAGAATAGCGTTTGTTTATATGATCAAAAATTTAGACAAATTGGAAATGAAACGCCTTCAAGGTTAGACGAGAATGTTATTTCAGGTGCATTAACTGGAGTGTTGAAGATAATATCAGAAATTACCCAGAGTAAAAAATGGTTGAGGAAGATTGATAAGGAAGGAAATTATCTATATTTCTCATATGGAAAGTATCATATTACAACATTAATCGCATCACTTGATTTACCGATATTAACAAAAAAACTAGATGCGTTTTCAAAAGATTTTGGAGCAACTTATGAAAAAGAGCTAAAATCATTTGTTGGAAATGTAACTCCCTTTGATGATACAAAATATTTAGTGGAAAAGTACTTCAACCAAAAATATGCTGATTTGATTGGAACATAACTCCTATTCTTTATTTATTTCAATAACTTTTTCGATGGTTTTTTCTACAGCATCTTCAATTTTTTTCAGGATAGCATTATATTCTTTCTCTTTTAAATAAAAAGGATCTGGAATTTCATTATCTCTCTGAAATCCTGCAAATTCTCTCAATAGATAGAGTTTATCTCCAAGATTTTTCAAATGTTTAAACCTTCTTTTTAGTTTATTAATATGCCATTTTCTTTCAAATCCCAAGATTAAATCCTGATTTTTAACTAAGTCTTCATCTACTTCTTTCGCTTTGAAATCTTTGATGTCTATTCCTTTCGTTTGTAGGTACTTTAATGTACCCTCTTGAGGTTGTTCATAGTAATGATATACTCCTGCAGAATCGAACTTTACATCTTTTAGTTCATCTCGATATTTTGTTTGTTGGAGGAACTTTGCATAATATTCAGCAAAAGGGGATCTACATGTATTTCCAGAACATAAAAAGAGGATATATTTGATTTTAGGCATAATATAAGACTTAAAATGTAGACATCTAAAAAAAATTATTAGAATATTCAAAAAGATATAAAAAAATAATTTCATTTTGGTATTTTAAGATATTTTTATAAATATATGGGGTTTGAAAGAAGATTTCATTAAAACTTAAAACTGACTTCTTAATAATCGGGGGAGGGGTTTCTGGCCTATCTTTAGCAATTAATTTAGCAGAAATGGCTCCCAAAGAAGATATTTTATTACTTACCAAGGAAAAGCTTTCTGAATGCAATACTTATTATGCTCAAGGGGGAATTGCATGTGTACGTAACAAAAATGATAATTTTGAGAAACATATTCAAGATACATTAATTGCCGGGGATGGATTGTGCAATGAAGAAGTTGTAAGGTTGATAATATCGCAGGCACCTGAAAGAATTGATCAATTAATTGAGATGGGAGTTGAATTCTCAAGGAATAATGAGGGGGAGTTTGATCTTGGAAAGGAAGGAGGCCATACTGAAAGAAGAATCCTTCATGTAAATGACTTAACGGGACAAAATGTAGAGCTTAAACTCATCGAAAAAGTTAAAAAGATTCCAAACCTTCAAATTAAAGAAAATTGGTGCGCGATCAATTTATTCTGTAATAATTTTAGATGTGATGGAGCGTATGTTTTAGATCAAAAAAGCGAAGAAATTTACAATATTTCTGCCAAATCCACAATCTTAGCGACTGGAGGTGCTGGTAAGATTTATCTTTATACAACAAACCCCGATGTTGCCTCAGGGGATGGAATTGCAATGGCATATCGTGCTGGAGCAATTATTGCAAATATGGAGTTTTATCAATTTCATCCTACTTGCCTCTATCACCCCTTTGCAAAATCCTTTTTAATAACAGAATCAATGAGAGGAGAAGGGGCAGTTTTAAAAGATATTAAAGGGAATGCGTTTATGCAAAAATATCATCCTTTAAAAGATTTAGCACCGAGAGATATTGTATCACGAGCTATTGATGCAGAACTTAAGCGTACCGGAGAGGATCACGTGCTATTAGATATTGCTTCATATAAAAGCCCTGATTTTATTAAAAGTCACTTTCCAGGGGTTTATGATCAATGTAAGCAATTTAGCATTGATATTACGAAAGAACCAATACCAGTTGTTCCCGCAGCTCATTATAGCTGTGGAGGTGTACTTGTCAAGGTGGATGGCTCTACAAAAGTAAAAAATCTATATACGATTGGAGAATCGTCCTGCACGGGATTACATGGAGCTAATCGATTAGCAAGTAATTCTTTATTAGAAGGATTAGTCTGTGCTCATGAATGTGCTAAAACTCTTGCAAAAAAGGCTAAAGAACTGAAAGTTAATGAATTTAAGGAATGGGAGCCAGGACATGCTGTTCCCTCAACGGAAGCTGTTGTGATTACCCAGAATTGGGATGAGATACGCCGCTTTATGTGGAACTATGTTGGAATTGTCCGTACAGACTTACGTTTACAGCGAGCGAAAAAAAGAATCAATTTACTTCTTGATGAGATTAACCAATATTACTGGGATTTTAAAATTGAGAAAAATTTAGTTGAATTAAGAAACTTAGCAACTGTAGCAAAACTGATAATTGTAAGTGCGATATCCAGAAAGGAAAGTCGAGGAATTCATTATAATGTCGATTATCCTACTAAAGCTTCAATGAGTAGACCAACCACTATTAGAAGACCGTGGTAATTAAAAAAAGATAAAGTTATCGACTAAAGGGGAGAAAGTTTCATTAATAAAGTTTTAAATACTAAATTATCAATAATTTTATTTATATGAAATTCAATTGTAAATCAAAATTATTTCTCAGTTTTAGATTTCTTCTACTAGCGTTTGGTATAATCTTAATAGGGTTAAATATCAACTTATTGTTTAGTAAGCTAGTAATTAATAATCAAGAAAAGATATACTTATATGATTCCGTTAGGACCGCAGAAGCTGGTGAACTATTAAATATAACTCTTCACCAATCTTATGTAAGCCCTGGACTAATTCAATTTTCAAATCTTAGCGAATCAGATAGCTTTACTCTACCATGCCCAACTGAACCAACATTTAATTCGAGTAGAACTAAAATTCAAATTGAAAATATTTTTGCTCCAAATAAAACGCTAGTAATTGAGGATGAGGAAATTCAAGCTGCTAAACATGAACTCTATGTGGTTGCAAGATTAGCATCATTTCAAGTCAAAGAAAATTGTTATCTTGATAATGTTTCAGTTTTAATTAGTGAAGATTCAACAGGAGATCAAGATTTTTTTTTTGATGTATATAATGCGACATTTTCAGGAGGGTATATTAAATATAACGTAAGTATTGTTCCATCAACGAGAGTTATTTATAATGTTGACCATGCAACCATGAGTTGGGAGAATATTACAAATTGGCATATTTACCTTGATACAGAAAAAACGTATAACAATACATTCTTCATAAAACTTAGTTGTCAGTCTAATATGCAGGGATATTGGCACTATGGCAGTAATGGAGAATATGATAGCATTATCTGGAGACTTTTTGGTTCCTTCCCAGAACTTACATCTAATGATTTGGGCTTAATAGTCGATTTATATCCTGAAAATAGCACACCAAAACCTTCTGATCTAAATCTAAAAATAAATGGTACAAATGTAAGTGATATTAGTTATGAGAATAAAGGATTTTGGATAAGTAATGAAGAGTATATAAATCCATCAGGTCAATTAGAATTTGAATTATCCGCAGATTGGTGGGATCTTTCTTGTGATATTACTAAGGCTCAAATCAATTACACAAAAACAGATTTAAAAGCGAATACTAATTCTGAGATCCTTGAACCAGATCTAGTTCTTTGGAACGCTTCCATCAATGAAAAGATTGATAGTTTCGATTCGAGAATAGATTCTTACAATTATCTTAAATTTTGGGTGCCTACAAATTGGACAGATATTAAAGTATTCAACGGGAGCATTGAAAAATCCGCATTTATTTCAACTTCGACTTTATATGGATATCGAGAAGTGGTTGTGTTTCAAGCAGGAAATGGAGACAATTGGTACCTTATAGCAAGAGTAGACAGTCGTATTCCTGGGAATGGAGCAACAGCTATTCCATTTGGAAATTATTACTTACTTTTTACAATAATCATTATGATATCTTTGATCTATTTTACGAAGAGGAAATCAATAAAGAAAAAAATTGGGTAATAATGTGTGAAATATGATTCTTTAGAATTTAGTAGAATGTATTCTCAAGATAAGTAGATCAGCAACCCTCCGAAGACCATGTTAAAGACTCAACTCTAATTTCATATATAATTTTATATGGGTACTCTCATTTAATATGATTAATTCAAATATAATGAATTTTTGTCAAAGAGAAAATGAATTTAGGTAAGAATATTCGGTTAGAACGAATTCTTGATAGGCAAAGTAGGAGAACGATTATAGTCCCTATGGATCACGGGTTAACAATGGGATCAATTAAGGGATTAGAAAATATGGCTGAGATGGTTGATAAAGTAGCTAAAGGAGGGGCAAATGCCGTATTAATGCATTCAGGAATGGTCGGAGTAGGTCATAGAAAATATGGGAGGGATATTGGGCTTATCATTCACTTATCAGGAGCAACCAATCTGACGCCACACTCTGATAGAAAGGTATTAGTATGCTCAGTGGAACGTGCTTTGAAAATGGGGGCTGATGCCGTATCAATTCATATTAATATTGGAGCTGATGAGGAACCAGAGATGCTCAGGGACGCTCATAATGTTGTTGAAGCTTCGCGAGAGTGGGGTGTACCATTAATAGCAATGATATATCCACGAGGAAGAAAAATCCAAAATGAAAATGATGCTGATGTTGTCAATATAGCAGTGAGAGTAGGGGCAGAACTGGGGGCAGATATCGTAAAAACAAATTATACAGGTGATATTGATAGCTTTAAATATATTGTAAAAAGTGTCTCAATTCCTGTTATTATTGCAGGTGGACCAAAAATGGATACTGTCCCTGAACTATTACAAGTCGTATATGATTCTATTCAAGCAGGTGGTGCAGGAGTTGCTTTTGGACGCAATGTATTTCAAGCAGAAGATCCAACTAAACTGGTATGCGCTCTTTCTAAAATAGTTCATCATAATTATACGCTCGATGAAGTTCAAAAAGAATTTAATTTTAAAGAATAAAATATAATTTGGGACTTATGGCTGAGGAAAAACAGGTTTCATATCCATATTTGATTAAACGAGCATTAAAAATTTCAATAGAATTTGTGATTATATTGCTACTTATCTACTTTTTACCTGAAATCATCAATTTAATCCGTTGGATCTATGGTTTTTAGAGGTGAGCCTTTATTTTCCCTATTTTTCATGTTGCACTCCCTCTGCTTATCTTTGAAATCCCTTTTATTACACGTAAATATTCATTCAATAGGTTTGCTTTAATAATCGGAGCCTTAATGCCAGATATCATCGATAAAACGCTTATGTTTCTGAATATGGGCTCCGGAAGAGGAATCTCCCATACTTTATTGTTTGTAATAATTAGTTCATTAGTTATACACCTTATAACCAAGGGAAATCTATTGATTTCATTTCCTTTCTTTATTGGTAATATGATCCATCTGATTTTAGATTTACCAGAGATTCCATTTTTCTTTCCTTTCATTCCGTATGACTTTATTTATGTTGAAGATCCCCTTGGGGGATGGTTATATAGCCTATTTAACGATCCCATCGTACTTATTACAGAAATAACCGGAATAGTGATTTTAATTTTTATTTTAATTCACAATCGACTATATTCCGGAAAAAAAATTATCAATTTTCTTCGAAATAGAGCCATTGAACCAAAATAAAGGAGATTACCCTAGTTCTGAGTCATATTTTGGCAATTTCAAGTATTAAAAAGCTTTATTATGTAAATGAAAAATAAAAAAAAATTTTAACATCGCTTCTCTCCTTAAATTATTAATTTTGAATAGATAAATTTTGAACGAAACAAAAGATTTGGAATTCAGAAATCTCTTTCTATTTATTATTCTTACTTTTATGTGGTCTTGGTTATTGTGATTGCCTCAAGTTTTAAATACATTTGGCTTTGAAATTGATCCTTTGTTATTGTTTTTTAGCAACTTCGCAGTCTTTGGCCCAACTATATCATCGATACTTGTTACTGGAGCGACTTTAGGGAAAAGTGGAATAAAAACATTGTTAAAAAAAGGAATTAACCATCACTTTCGAAAAATCTGGTGGTTACCAATCCTATTAATTGGTCCAATTATCTCTTTTCTCTCTTTATTAGTAGTACTGATTATTGAGGGACCAACAATACTTTCATATTCTCTCCCTTTTACAAAATTTTTTCCCGTTTTACTAATTATCTTTTTCACCGGTGGCCCTTTAGCAGAAGAATTTGGATGGCGGGGATACTTGCTTGAAAGATTTCAATATAAATGGAATATGGTGATTTCAGGGTTATTTGTTGGAATTATCTGGGCAATATGGCATTTACCCCTCCATTTTATTGCAGGTACCACTCAAGAAGTTATCCCTATTTATCAAGATCTCTTAATCATTACGATCTCTTCAATAATTTACACTTGGATATATCATAATACAAATGGAAGCGTGTTAGCGACAATGATTCTTCATACTGTGAATAATGTTTCGGGAGCTATATTTCCCTATTGGATCTCAGATCTTGGACGTTGAATGAGCTTTTTTCTCACTCTATTGGTAATAATCATAATTATTTTCGCTTACTATCCTAAAAGAATGGTAAAAATCACATCACTAAACTAAATTTCCCTTTATTTTTTTATTTTTAAATGATTATAATATATATCTAATTAGCATATTTTGAAAAATTTAATACCATAATAAGGTTTTTTGATTAGAATGTCAGAAAAAAACAAGGTTTACTTAATAATTGACAATAGGGAACGAAAATTAATGGCAATTTTAGATAAACAGTATCCTAATATTGAATACGAAACAAAGCAATTAGATATAGCAGATGTGGTAATTTCTAAAGATGTTGCTGTTGAGAGGAAAGAAGGATATGATTTAGTGGCTTCTATAATTGATAATCGTCTATTTGAACAACTTATTCGTTTGAAAGATACCTATGAAAATCCAATTCTTATTATTGAAGGTTTAAATAATGAAGTGTTCGAAAATATTGGAATGAAAATTTCTTCTATTTATGGTGCACTCGCGAAGATTTCGTATAAAATGGGCATTGCGGTCATTCCAACTCAAAATTTAGAACATACTGCTGTGGCAATTGAAAGATTAGCCTATCGGGAACAAATTAAGCATGGAGAGGCTGTATTTTCTCGAAAAGCACCCAAGAATATGAGTGAAGAAGATAGAAGAGTATATATAATTGAAGGTTTGATTGATATTGGTTCTAAGAAAGCTAAAATGCTAATCGAAAAATTTAAAACACCTTATAAGGTTTTACAGGCAATTAAACAAACAGAGATTACATATACTAAGACAGGGAAGCCAAAAGGAATAAAAGGACCCCTCGAACAATTAACAGGGTTTGGTTGGAAATTTGTAGAGAAAAATCAAAAGATTTTATTTGGTGATATTAAGAGCCCTCAAAAAAAAATTGATGAGTTATAACATTTAGGATTTAGTTATTAACTTTCATATAGATTGGAAATATCTTTATATTTTTTCTTTAATTTATAATGTTGAATTTGTGTCAGCAATATCATATATTAATTTTATATAAAAGTATAGGTAAATTTGAGAGATAAATATGTATTGTCAAAATTGTGGTGCAAAAATGGCTAACGACACGAAATATTGTCCTTTTTGTGGTTATTCAAATGAAGATGCTAGTGAGATTGATGAAAAAGATCTTAAAATTAAGGATTTACAAGAAAAGATCACTCAATTAGAACAAACTGTAAGTAATAGTGGTAATTTTGAGACTGAACGGGGTTTCAATAATAATAAGATGTTTATTTTAATTTTTGTGTTTCCTCTCGCATTTCTGGTGCTTTTCTTTGTACTTTTTATTATTTTAACACAATAATGACTTTTATTTCATATTATGATCATAAAGTTGAAATCACAATCCAAAAGGATACATTATGATTGTTTATCTCTCACTAATTGCGGTTTTTTTCTCTAGTATGGTTTATGGAATCATTGGATTTGGAGATGCTTTAGTGCTAATACCAATTATTACTCCAATTATCGGAGTAAAAAATGCGATTATACTTGTGAATATCTGGGGTACATTTCCTGCCTTACTTAATTTCATAAAATATCGAGAGTATATAGATAAGGGGTATTTTTTTCGGTTCATTCAACTTGCGATACCCGCTACGATTCTAGGGACCTACATGATAATCACTATTGAATTCGAATGGATTGAATTACTCCTTGGAATTTTCATATTATGCTATTCCTCTTTGAGATTATTTCAATATTATAAAAAAAATGATGCTATTGAATTAAGGAAACATATCGATACGAAATCACCCATAATTTTTATAGGAGGGTTTTCATATGGGTTATTAACAGGGTTAATTAGCGCAGCAGGTCCTATCAATGTTGCGTTATTAGAAAAAACAGGGCATTATCGAGAAATATTTATTGAAAATTTCGCTGCGATAGGCGTTGTCCTTTCCGCTTCAAGAATACCTTTCTATTTCATTGGAAATATCTTTCCATTTGATCTGATTTTAGTATTTTTCCTTGCTTTTCCAATTATATTTATTGGAACTAAATTTGGACAGAAACTTACTCCTAAAATACCGGTTAGAACATTTCAAATTTTAATTTTTTGCTTTCTTATAATTATCAGTATAAAATCTATAATAACCGCGACTTTTGAGTTAATTTTCTGGTAAGATGGCTAAATTTTAAAAAAGAAATAAACTAATTTTTCACGAATTTATCAAGAGTTTTAGTATGAAATGTTTTCTCTACAACCATATCTTTTTTTTTCTGATACTTTTTTGGCAGATTTTGGGTGAAAAGTCTATAATTTTCTCTTGAATCTATATATTGTGAATCATAAAATGTTTTAAATAATTTTTTTATATCTACATCGCTATCTAATAACTCATCGAATAGATCATGCTTCTTTAATAAAGGTGAGAACAATGAAATAAGATCTTTTGATTTTAATTGACTTTTACCAAGAATGAAATCTGATTCTACTTTAATTTTGATATTATTGACATTCTTCAAATCATTTATTACTTCTATAGGTGCTATAAAGTAGGTTTTATTTCTCTTCATTGAATACAAAATGATTGTAAATTTAGGGAATCTCTCGTAAAAAAACTTTAAAATTAAATCCTCTATTGAATGTTCTGGTTGAATAATTCCTGTTAAAATCGAGTCTCGTTCTATTTTGAGACGTGTAAACATTTTATGGTAATGAATTTCCCTTGAAACTGAACGAGCCATTTGATAAAAAATTTTAGCAGAAAATGTTAAATTGCTTTCTAAAACAGCATCAGGTAGTGTTTCTAATTCCTTTAACATCTCTTTTTTTTCTTTTATCGGTTTTTTAATAAATTCTCGATTTCTGGGCACAAAATAGCAAATTTTATTTTTTTTCATATTAAACATAAGTGATTCTCACATTATTTTATATGTATTTCACGTTTTAATTGATAAAATTCATCATATCTAATTGATAGTTGTTCCCAATTTTAAGAAAGGGCTCTGCTCTCTTTAATACAATGCCTATATTTTTTAATTGCTCCCGGTTAATGATTTTAATGCCTTGCTTCCGTAACTTTATGATTCTTCTTGCAGATAAGAGTCCAATACCCGGAATTTTAAGAATATCATTATAAGAAAGTGAATTTATATCTAAAGGCATCTTTCTATCAAAATAATTTCGCGCAAGAAAAATTTTTGGATCTTCACGGGGTAGATTTAATGAATCTGTTAAAATTGTCTTAATATCATTTATCGGAATTTTATATAACCGTATTAACCAATCAGTTTGATATAATCTATGTTCTCTTAATAGAGGTGTTGCTTCTTTTTTCTCCAATGCGGTTCCTTGGATTGGAGAAAAAGCTGAGAAATATCCTCTCTTTAACTTTATTGCTTTATATTCCCAATATAGTCTTTTGAGGATATCCCAGTCAGTCTCATCGGCAGCACCTACTACAAATTGTGTAGTTTGGCCTGATGGTAGATATTTCGCTTGCTTGTATTTATTTTCTTTGCATTCTGGTTTAGAATTACAATTAAAATCATTATCAAACGACTTAATTTTATCAATATATTCCCAATCGACAAATTTTTTTGCTGAGATATCGCGTATCCATTCTTGTCTTTGAATGATATCCGTCCGGAACGACTTTTGATCAGCAATTTCAGATAGATGCCCTTCTGTAGGAGATTCAAGATTAATACTCATCCTATCTACATATTGAGCAGCTTCTCTTATAATGTCTTTTGAGACTCCAGGCAAACATTTGAAATGAATGTACCCCCGAAAATTATATTTGTTCCGTAAAATTTTAACTGCTGTAAGCATTTTCTCCATTGTTTCGTCTGAATTTTTAGTAATTCCCGATGAGAGAAACATACCTTCCACATAGTTTCCAAGATAGAGATGCAAGAAAGCTTTCGCATACTCTTCTGGAGTAAGACTCATTTTCTTTTTACTAATTTTATTAAAACAATATTTACAGTTGAAACAACATGCATTTGAAAATAAAACCTTAAATAATGAAACACAACGACCATCTGGTGTAAAACTATGACATATACCTCCTGATAGCATTGAACCAAAACCCTCTGCTTGATTTTTTAATTTAGATAATTTAGAATTACGGTTATTAGAATAACAATGAAGACTCAAGGAGCCTTTATTTGTATTAGAGTAACAGCTACTCGAGGCACATATATCATATTTACCCGCAGCACCAAGTATACGGATTTTCTCTACAATAGAGGGCATTATTCAATTTTAATTGTATTACTTTAAAGTTTTTGATTTTAAAATTCATACAAATAAATTTAAAATATTAATTAATAGAGAAATGCTTGTTCCAATTTAATGTTAAGAGCCTAATGATTTAGTATTACTCTTTTTTTTTTATAAGTCAATTTGAAACAAAAAGATCGTATTCATTTTTTAATTATCGAAAGGTTAAATTAGATCTTTAAATTCCAACCTATTGGAATATAAGGAGTATAATTATATTTAAAAATTACATAATAACACTTAATTCACTTAAAAAAAGGAAGAAAAAAATAATAATGAAAGAAAAAAAATTTATTTTATATGTTCAAACAACCGATAAACCTGAACGTCAATATTCTCCATTAGTGTTAGCTCAAACCGCTAAAGCAATGGATATGAAGGCTATTGTTTATTATTTAGGTATGGGGTTAAAAATTTTAAAACCAGGAGAAGCTGAGAAGATCAAATTAGGCGATTTTCCAGGACTAAACGAGATGATTAATAAAACATTAAATGCTGGGGTTAAAATTTTCGTATGTGAGGCGTCAAAACGAATGTTAGGATTGGAAAAAGTAGAACTGATACCTGGTGTGAAGATAGTTGGTGCAGCAACCTTAAATGATCTTGCCTTAGAAGCAGATGCGACAATGTGGTTCTAATTTCAGGTAGAAAGCAGTATATTTTGTAAAATTTGTTAGGTTTTACCAAGCAGAATGATTTAAGATAGCATTTGTTGGACACACATCCTGACATGCCATACAATCTGTACACTCACCAATATTTTCTGCGATAACTTTTCCATCAACTAAATCGTATACATTAACGGGACATGCTTCGATACAATCTGCAGCTCCAACACATTTATCTAGATCAATTTCTACCCAGTGGTCGTTATCTTCCCATTTTTTTAGGTTTACCATTATTAACTAATAATGTTTGATTAGTTTTAAAATTATAAAGTGATAAATAAAATATAACCAAAATGAATTAATCCCCCTATTACTAATGCAATTCCAATTTCTAAGAACGCAATCTGGAGAGCATATTTCCAATTTGTTTGTTTTGCAATGATGATAATCGTGGCAAAACAAGGGATGTATAGCATAGTTACTAAACTAAAAATCACCATTTGAATTGGAGTTAATAACCCAGTTAATGTTAGTCCTACATTTTCACTTAAAAGGGCTAAGAGTACCAGCGTAAGTTCCTTTCTTAGAATACCATATATAAGGAAAACGCCTGCTAGTGCAGGTAATCCTAACCAGAAAACAGTTATGGGAGATAAGATTACGTTTATGGGTTCTAAGATATTAAGAATAAATAAAATTTCTAATATGATCCCGAATACAATGATAATTGGAAGTGCTTTAAATATAAATTCCTTAGATCTCACCCATGTCTGTTTAGCAATTACTTTATAGTTTGGTTTTCGATATTCATGCATTTCCATAATTAACTCAGTACAACTGCCTGGTAAGGTTTTATTTAAAATTTTGCCCACAATAATTATCACTATAAAATTGATTAAAAATAAAATCAACACCCATTCTAGCCCTAAATATCTACCCACTAATCCCATGACAACTGTCATAACTGCAGCACATGGAACAAGTGATGTTAATGCGATTGAGATTTTTTTTTCTCTTTCAGTTTCCATTATTCTGCAACCTGCACATGCTGGGACGTTACATCCAAATCCAAGTATCATAGTAATTATTGTTTTTCCATGAACCCCTAAAATATGCATTAATCTATCCATCAAAAATGCTGCTCGTGGTAAATATCCCGAATCCTGTAATAGTTCAATTGTAAAAAAGAAGGGAATTACATACACTAACACTCCCCCTATAGCACCCATAAGTCCTCCCAATCCTCCATCCCATAATATTTTAACAAGCACATTTTCTTTTCCAAATAAGAGATAAATATTCTCTGTCCATAGGGAAAAACTATCATCAATAATTGTGCCGAGAAAACCACCGATTAAGAAGGTAAATGAATAGATTCCAGCGATAACTAATACCAACACAACATATCCCCAAAAAGAATGAGTTGTGAGATGATCTAATTTATCTGCAAGAGAAATTTTCTTCATTTCTTTTTTAGTCTTAAATTTCACAACTTTTTCTACTATCCTGTTAATATTGCTATAAATTTCGGAAGATATTATCGAATTAATATCTTCACCATGATATTCTTCTAATTCTTTAACAAATTCGGTTGTTTTATCAAGAAGCGGTTTAGATTTTTCTGTGTAATTAAAAAATTTTAAAATTTCATCGTCACTTTCAAGTAATTTGATAGCTAAGAATCGAAAGGGGTACTTATGCTCTTGAATGTTTGTTTGAATATGTTCGATTTCTAAAATCAAATCCTTAATTTTAAGCTCGATTTCTTTTCCAAATGACATAATCTCGGATAAGTTTGGAAATATATATTCAGTTTTATTAAATTTACATATTCTTGAAGGGTTTTTTGAAGTATTTCTAACTAATTCAATACATTTTTCTAATAATTCGTGAACGCCAGTACCATGTACTGCAACAACAGGTAATACAGGAATTTTAAAAATTGCCTCAAGTTGATTGAAATCAAGTTCTATATTTCTTTTTCGCAGGATATCCATTTGATTGATGGCTATTATCATCGGTACCTTCAATTCTAACAATTGAAATGTGAAAAATAAATTTCGTTCCAAATTAGTTGCATCGATAACATTAATAATGATATCTACGTTATCAGATACAATATATTCACGACTTACTATCTCTTCCAATGAATAAGTTGATAGTGAATATATACCAGGTAAATCGACAATATTGAAATGATACCCTAAAAATTCTAAATACCCCTCTAATTTCTCAACCGTCTTCCCTGGCCAATTCCCTATTGTCTGACTAAGTCCCGTTAATTGATTAAAAATCACAGACTTACCTACATTTGGATTTCCAGCTAAAGCAATATTAATTGTAGCTTCAGAAAGTTTTCTGTCTTTAAGTTTGTTTTTGGGTAAGTGACAGCTCAAAATTTTACCTCTAGTTTAGAGTAATTCAAATCTCGGATAGTATTAAAATTATTACTGACGCTAGAAAAATTATCGAAAAATGCAAGACTCACTGCATCGCACGAGTATTTTAGATGCAAGTCCTCGTCCTAATACTATATTAGTCCCCTTCACTATAATTTCTAAGGGACCATGAAAAGGAGCATCTTTCTTTTTTCGGATTATCGACCCCGGATATATTCCCAGATTATATAATCTTCTTCTAGCATTAAACCCCGCAGTTATGCTTACAACTGAAACTTCTTCTCCCTTTTGACATTCTGTTAAACATTTAATTAGATTAATAGTTTGATCGTTTTCTTTTCTCTTATCAGCAATTTTCATGACTTTAATTTAAAATAATCCTTATATTTTTCTAAAATATGCTACCCCACATAAATAATTGTAAGAGTTATATTTAAATTTTTTAGTTATACTTAATTACAATTTTTATATTTTAAAAAAAGAGAACGAACTTACTGAATATTTTTCCATCTTTCACTCAATTAGAAAGATTTAATATTCTAATAAACAAGTAAATAAAATAGTCATGTAAAGATCAATAAATTTTTATTATTAGGGTAAAAATAAAATGTGTAAATTTATATACAAGTGTAAATAATGGTTTATTTTTTAGACAAATTCCTTTATTTTTTGTATTTTATTTGTTAAAATTCCATCAACACCAATTTTAATTAATTTCTTTATTTTTCTCTTTGAATTAACTGTCCATGGAAAAACTTTAAGCCCTTTTTCATGAGCAAGGTTTACAAATTTTTCATTTACCATCATAAAAAAAGGATTAATAGAAAAAAAACCTTTTTCGCTTAAGGATGATATGAGTCTCTTTTTAATAAACCAGTGTGTGATCCATCCTAATCCTGTAGGAATAATTGCTCCAAATTTTAGATTTGGATATTCAGTTTGATTTTTAAGAAGTTCATTATGTTTAAATGATACCAAAATGGTGGATTTTAAGGCAGAATGATTTTTTAAAATGTTGATTACTTTTCCAGAAATATTTTTAACTTTAATCTCACACATATAATTAATTTTTTCTTTAGTATTGACTAGCAGTTCTTCTAAAGTGGGAATTCTCTCGCCACTTCCGGCATTTAATCGTTTGATTTTCTCTAAAGTAGATCGTTTTATCGATCCAAATTTATGCGTTGTGCGAAATACTCCCGGATCATGTATTATTACTATCTCTCCATCTTTAGTACTTCTTACGTCAAATTCAATAAAATCTGCAACTAATTCAATAGCCAGTTCAAACGCTTTTAAAGTATTTTCAGGTGCAATATTACTTGCACCTCGATGTGCTATTAAAAGAATTTTATCATTCTTTATCATACTTATTAAATTTCATGTAAATTAAATGTGTTATAATTATACTATTCTTGGGTTGATATAAAATGATTTCATCTAATATTTATAGTATACAAATTTTTAATGCTAAACATAAATGAAACAAAATCATAATTATAAAGAATTACCCCTCCTTGTTTGAAAAAGACTTAATTTTTAAGTAGTGAAAACATAATGGTTAAAAATTACAAAAATAACAAAAATCTCAAAAATGTGTTTACGTACTCTAAAAGAGAGAAATTTGTTTTCAATTCTGAAGATATGATTATCGTTTAGATGTAAATAAATTGATTTTTCTACGCTTCAACCTTAAATAAATACTCATTTGCAAACCATTCAAAAATAAAGTAATAAGTCCAATTACAAAAAGAAAAAAACCAATAGAATAACCAGAATCTATGCAATATGTTTCTGGAATTAGAAATATATCATCACAGCCATAAAAGTGTATACTGGCAATGAACTCTATGCTTAAAGTTATCAATATTAACTCAATTAATTCTAATGAAATAGCAACATTTGTTTTTTCTTTTGCAGATATCTTAATAACGAGGATGATTAATCCGATTAAATAAGCATGATATATAAAAGACAGGAGGATGTCGCCTAAGTTTGATTCAATAATAAAAAAATTCCGAATTAAATCACCTCCAAAGCCAAAATAATGATGATAATACCATGGAAAGCCAAAATAATGATGATAATACCATGGAAAGCCAAAAAAAATGATTAAAAATATAATTCCAATTAATTCTATAACAAAAGAAATAAATCTATGCTTTTTATTTATAAACTCTTTAAAATTAATGTTAATTTTCCAGTGTCTTGATTGATTCATAGGCTTACTTAATGATATTACTCCCAAGAAATCCATTAATAACCAACAATTGAGAATAAATAGAAGATAAATTGGATCCTCCATTATACTAAACATCATCTAAACGAATTGACGTATCCAAATAAAAATTAATCAATGTCCACTTAAATTACTTTTGTAACTTTTTCTGAAGAAGATTTAGTTAATATTATCCCAGTTTAAGATGATTTTTGAATATCCTCTTGTTTAAATAGTTCATAAGTAAAACGGTTGATAAATATTAAAAAAAAAATTATTAAATGAAATTAAAATAATCTCATGAATCTTTGAATCTGAGATTTAATTAAAAGTAGTTGTATATTTCGAGCTCCACCAATAACTTCTTCAATTTTACTCACATCTGTGAGCTCATCTAATTTAGTATTATCTGTAACACTAATTCCTCCCATATGCTGTTGAACTTCATAACAGATTTCATGAGTCAATTTTGCAGTATAATATTTCCCTTGAGATGAAATACTTGCAACCCATTTTTCTGCTTCTTTTGAAGATTTTTCGGCAAAAAGGATTTTTTCATCATAAATTGTGGCAGCTTGCAATGCTAACGATGTGGCAGCAGTACATTTCGTTAATAAATCGGCCAATCCGTATCCAACTCCTTGATATCTAATAACAGGCTTGCCAAATTGTTCTCTTAGATTAGTATAGATTATACCGTATATTAGACCCGCCCAACATATACCAATACCTGACCCCATAATACCCAATCTTTCTGGAACAAGCCCTTCAAATAACCTTGTATAACCTAAACCATCATCTGCTAAGATATATTCCTTTGGGATTTTGACATTGTCAAAGGTTGTATGGGCAATATGAACACGTGGGACGGAATTAATTTTTAAGCGATCTGTCTTTACACCAAATTCGCGTTTAATCATGGCTTGGACCATTGTATCTCTTGGATGTGCCTCATCATGGACAGCATAAGCACAGAAGTAATCTGCTTTTGGGCCATTTGTTGTATAAACTTTTTCACCATTATATATAACTCCATCCTCTGTTTTTGTACAGATTGTAGTTAAATTCACAGCATCAGATCCCCTAGAAGGTTCAGTAATACCAATACATCCTATTTTTTGTCCGGAAATTAATTCATCTTGCACCTTTCGAATAGTGTCTCCTTTACCTCCATGTTGATAATAGTGAAACGTGGGATTCCCGCATAATATCCCACTTGCTAATCTAGCAAGCTCAAGCTGTGGATCTAACATAGAGAGGTGAGTTCCTAAGAGGATTTCTTTTTTCATTCCATAGGGCGTGAAATCGTTCCATTTATTTATCCGCTGCATGTATCCAAATTTTCCTAATTCCGGAAATAACACATATACATCTTTTGATTTATCTATCTTTGGATGTAATTCTAAACAAAAATTTTGCAATTCTCGGCAATATTCTTTTTCCTCTTCATTGAGCATTGGAAAAACATTGTCGTTAAAAATTTTGAAGACGTTATCCAACGACATTTTCTCATGGATCTTATCATCAATTATTTTCTCTTGCATTTTCTTTTCGACCAACTTGGTTTAAATATTAATTCCATTGAAAGAATTATTATAATTAGTCAAATTTTTTATTGTAATTAAATCTTTAATATCGAGTATATCGGAAAAAATTATAAAATTATATTAATGTAATTATTCATACTTAACTTAACAGTAACCATTTGAGCTAATCAAAATCTATTCATTATGTCAGCAATTATTCCAGCATTACTCATTTCAATTTTATTAGTGGTTTTTTACATTTTTTTAACATATTGGTATAAATCTTATCTTGATAAAATTGAAAATAAACGCCAGCAGAAGTTATTAGCGAAACAAATCGAAAAGTATATCCCTGAAGAAAAAAAAGACGAAATGAAAGAGAAGCTAGAAAAAATTTCGAATTTAATTAAAGAAACGGAAAAATCTGTAGAGGATGATGTTAAGAAAAAGGTTAAAGTAGCTGAAATTCAAGCGAAATTAAAAGATAAAGAATCAGAGATAATTGAGCAAGCAGAAAAAGAATACCGTATTCAATCTGCTGGATTAAGATCTGCCCTGCCAAGAACAGAAGAAGAGTTATTCTCTGATATGGAAATTTTGAAGGAATCAATAAGTATCCTTGAGTCTTTCGATGAGGAATTTTATCTTTCTGAACCAAAAAAAGCAGATGTAGGTACGGGAATGTTTTATGATAAGATGACAAGAAGATTACAACGAATTATTAAAGAAAACAATTTATCTGAATTTAAGATCATCCCTATTCAAAGACTAAAATACTATGCTTTCTCAAACGTTAAAAATATTAAAGATACCGATTTTTTACCGATACTGAATCTCATGAAAGAGACTAAACTTATTGGTGATTTTGTAGAAATTAATCCTAAATTTCATATCATTGTATTTAGTAATGAAGAATATGATTTTTCTAATCCCGAAAATGTAATTCTTACGTTTGCATATGAGAAAAAAAAGCTTACTATAGAAGAATTGTTAGAATTAACAGAATGGGATTTTACCTATGCCAGCAAGGTTTTAAATGAATTATTTAGTAAAGAACTCGCCACAATTATGGATGATATGATTGCGATAGAAGGTTTTGGTTCTGAAGAAGAACGAAAAAAGTGGAATGAGATTATTTCACAATATGTTGACCATGAAAAAGAAAAAGTAGAAGAAAAGGAAAAAAATAAGATCGCAATAACAGAGAGGATTCAAGAGAGCGTAGTTAATTCAGAGAAAATTCGTCTTAAAGAAGATAGGCTTGCGAAAAAAAGACATGATAAGTATATTATAGAATCTAATGAGGAATTAGAGCAAATAGATAATGATATACCCATTATTAAGTTTAAAGGTAAACCTCAAGTTAAAAAAATCGCAGATTTGGGAAAAATTAGCGAGTTTAAAGGAAAAACCTTTGAAGAACTTTCGGATAAAGATTTAAAGAACTTGATCTCTCAAAAAATTTTAAGTTATCACGAGACATATTCATTATTAAATGGTGGATTTGTTCAATACAAAAAACTTTCAACCTTTATTATCGAACATATAAAAAATGCTACAGAGGAGTTGATACAAGAGACCATTACAAAATTAATAAAGTTGGAAATGATTCACGTATCCTTTGAAATGAACGATCAGAAATTTTATGCATTTAAGGAGATCAATTTAAATCAATCGGATAAAGAATTTATCAGTTTTGCACTAGAAAAAGAGCCAATGAAAAAAGAAGATTTCATAGAGGGTTTGCAATGGGATGAAGAAGAAGTACTTTCTACGATGCAAAATCTTCAAAGCAAAGGTATCCTTCGAATTGAACAAAATGCTATAATCATACCCGGGATTTTACAAAAAAAATAAAATCTGTATTTAATAAACAATAAAACGAGTTCTATGTATAATTTTTCTTTACATATTCCATAACATTATTAATTTCTTTCTGATATCTCTCTCGTTTTGTAAAAATATAAAATCTTACGTCAGGTCCTGTCCCTGAAGGTCTAAAATAAAGGGTTGAATCCTTACTCTTTAAACGATATATATCAATTTTATTGTTATTATCGGACAAAGCATTGATTAAATATTCCACGTTATTGATAGCAATTTGTTTTCCGTCATTTTTTTCAAAGTTTTTCATGATTTTTACTTTTTCCTCATCATCAGCATGAATTGTCTGATTTATCCCGACTATTGACCAATCAATCGCTTCTGAGATGTTGTATCCTCTAGAAATTAATTCTGATGCTATTACTAAAGCGGGTACAGGGTATTTATCGGCAATTAGAGGATAATCGGTTGCAAAACGATATGTTGCTTTTCTATTCTCTTTAGTTACATTTAAAACGTTTAAAGTATGACCTCCCGATTCTTCCCACATAACAATAAGAAATTGTTGATCTTTTAAATGATTTTGTTCCATTAAATTGATAATTCGCTGTTTCAGAGGAAATGGGTTATCGATTTTAATTAATTCTTTATTTTCTCCTTCTATATACATAATCGCAGTATCAATTTTTGATTGATCAACTTCTATATCAAAGAGGAAATAGAGAATAACTCCTAAGTGCTTATATCCTACACCAGTCAAGATATTTAGAAAACTATTTAAATCTCCTCGTAAATCACTTGGAATCGTTCTTACATTTATAATTTTCTTGTTAAATTCTTTTGCTAAAATATTGTGCATAGCGGAATAAATTTCATTTGGTATATATGTGAAGTATTGCCCATCTTGCTTCACAAAAAGTGCGATTCTATCTCTATCAGCGTCAAGTAATATAGCTAAATCAGATTTAGTGTTATTCATGACTTCTTGTAGCCTCTCTTCACGAATTTCCTTGATTGGGTTTGGAGGATTTATTTCTTCCTCTATTAAGTGCACTTTTGCTCCTAATTGCGTAAAAAGATTTACGATACCTCTTGCTTTTCCCAAATAAGGCCAAATCACTATGTTCTTATTGATGAGGCTTTCAATTTCTATTACATCAGAAAGAAGGTTAATCACATAATCATTATTTATTTGTTCAGCATCGATCAGAATTGGCTTAAAATCAGGATTTAGTTCAATTTCATTAAATTTAAGAGCTCTTTTGGAAATATCTTCAAATAGATCTCCCGAAATGGGTATAGGATAATCAATATAAAACTTTATCCCATTCCATGATAAATCATTATGTGAAGCAGTTAACACGATAACTAAATCGATATTTTCTAACAATATTACCGAAGCAGCTCCATACGGTGATGAGATTCGCGATTTTGCTTTATCATCAACTTGGTAGAATATCTCAAACCCTTCATATGAGAAAATTTGGGAACAATAATTTAGGAGTATATCTTTTGTTGGCCTATCATCAGTAACAATTAGTACTTTTAAATTTTTATTTTCTTTCAAATCTTTAAATTTGTGACTAATAGCCTTAAACACTCTTAAGAAGAGATAGAGTTTTCTTTTAGTTAATATGTAGGTCACTAATCCCTCCTTTTCAATAGCGTCTAAAATCTGAATTCGTAATCCTGATGTTGGTGCTATTATAGGATCTATAATGTTAATCTCATCATTGTTTAATGGTGGTAATTTCAGAACTTTATGATCCCCAACTTCTTCTAATGCAACATCTTCTGATTTATAGTCAATCATACAATCAATTAATAAATTTGAGAGATAATAAGCTATAATTTTGAAACTTATAAATTATTTATCCTTGGATATGAAACGATACTAAAATATACTATATTGCCTGAAATGAGTCAAAATAGAACAGAATTTCATTTAATTTTCTTATCGGGATATACTCGTTTTATCGAATCTCTTAATATTGCATGAATTTTTTCTCTATACACAGGATTGATTGCAATCATTCCATGAACTTTAATTTCTGGATGCCTATCTGCCTCAGATAATATTCTTTCACAAAATTCCGGTGTTAATCTGTGAGGGAGGTCTTGCTTATTCGCTATTCCAATTACAAGGGTATCCTTGTAATATTTATCCAATACATCACGGATTATCTCCTTACATTGATTCACATTTTCAAAACTCGAATCTAATACTAATAAGGCAACATCTGTACTATCAAGCAAGCTTTTCCATAAAGATCTGAAATTTTCTTGTCCCGCAAAATCCCAGAAAACGATTGAGCGATGAATATCAAGCGTTTCTCCATCAAAGGAAGTAATATCCACATTTATAGTAGGAACATACTCTAAATCAATATCTTTTCCGCAAATTAATTGAAGAAGTGTGGTTTTTCCCACTCCTCCTGTTCCGATAATAGAGACTTTAATTGCACCTAAGATTGTCTCATCAATTTCTCTTTCAAATTCATTAAAGATTGTCCTATTTCCTGACCAAGTTCCGCTTTTTAGGATCGCTCCATATCGCTTTATGAATTTTGCTCGAATAGTTGAAATCTTTGAATTAACTGTTGCATCATCATCTTCTAAATCAGTACAGACTACAATTATTATCTCATCTATAATGGTATAATAGTATTTAAACTCATCTGTTGCTGTATTTCTAATATCAGATTGGCTTATCTCTTTCATAAACCCTGAAAATGCACTTAGGAAACCGGCTAAAAGATCTCTATCGACTTCAGAACTACCATAGTTTCTGAAAAGTAATGATTTCCCATCTTTAGTTAAGATATTGATATATTGGATTATTTTAATCACACAATAATAAGGTTGATATCATATAACTTGAAAAGCTTGATTTTATATAATTTATTAATATATTACTAAATAATTAAAAACAATTAAAAATTGATCATTTAAAGAATTCTATTTAGAGGATTGGTATATTTTTTCCTTAATTAGATATTAAAAATCGATTGGTGATTATAGGTAGGATGAGCAATAAAACGAGTATTGATACAGAAGAGCTTTTAACAAAATTAAATGACCTTAATGAGAAACTTGGTCAATTTTCCTCTATTCTTGAAAAATTTGGTTTAGATATCATTACAAAAATGGGACAAACAAATTTGAAAATTAATATGTTAACTGATAAAATAAACGAGCTTCATAAAGCTACCATTGATATTAAAAGTATGAATCCACAAATAAAAAGTGTAATAGATAATCAACAAGGAATACAAGATGAATTAGATCTTATTAAATCACTTCTATCTAATTTAAAAACGATAAGCCTTAAGGAAGAAACCATTGGTCATGCGATTGAAAGGGATGAAACTGCTACAGATAAGAAAAACATAATCATGAAAGGGTTTAACGATTTAAAAAACGATTTAGAGACGATAGATGATCCTATAGCGATTAAAGAGCTTTTAGAGAAAATTAAAGAAGATATTTTCGAATTTACGGGAGGGCACCGAATACTTTATGAAATATCTCAATCTATCACTCGTCTTGAAAATGCTAACTCCTTAACAGAAGAATACCAAAGTGAAAAACCAAATTCACCTACAATCAGCACTTTTTTAAAAGACAAGATTACTTTTTGGAGT
>Ga0307433_1000312_pt1 | contig 42025 bp, 36 predicted proteins | sample SalMarWE160210MG_FD_202166 | JGI IMG/M metagenome (GOLD analysis project Ga0307433, IMG submission 202166) | Salt marsh sediment microbial communities from the Plum Island Ecosystem LTER, Massachusetts, United States - WE1603-210 | ecosystem: Environmental > Aquatic > Marine > Intertidal zone >... | reverse complement strand
CGCAGTTTTGTCGAAGATATAGTTGTAACCAAAAAGGAAGTGCAGCTTAATTACACTGCACCATTACTGCCGAAAGGGTTATCTGAGGAGAGGGTGGGAGTTCTGCCTACTGTACGTTATGGTGGGCCTTGGTGGACAGTTCCCGAACTTCTCTTCGAGAAGAAACAACTCATCCCTGCCCTGCAGACGCTGCTGACATCCTCACCGGGACCTGCTACGGGTTGACCACGATGGACCGTGTGCCACGCGTTCCGAGCCATCATTTCCACTTCGTACCGAACGATTCTATTGAGTACCACTAGGCTCGAACGTCTTAGCTAATCTCTTGAATATGCCACCCACGAGACCGGAGGATTGCTTCGTACTCCCCACTCAGATGATCCCTGTGCATGGCGAGGCAAACCAGTCTCCTAGGACGCGTCATCCCAACAAACACTGGCTGCATTCTGCGAACCAATGCATGATCGTGAACTGCAGCGGTCACGTCCTGCTCGCCGCTCAGATAGGGCAGCAGAGCCTTCAGGTCGTGGGCGCGCATGAATGTCTCAAGAACCAGTGTCGCTCCGTGAGTCTCACCCTTCACTTTGTGTATAGTCCCCACCTCGACAGCCACGCCGCGGTGATGAAAGACGTTCACAAATCCTCCAGACGACTCGGGCACTCCGTTCGGAGGTTGGCTACCCCCTACTTCCCATTGCAGGAAATGCTGACCTTCAGCTGATAGAGGCCTGGAGTCCCATGAAGTTCGCAGTCGAACCAGCTCCTCGCATGCGTTCGCCCAGTACTGCTGGTCTAGCGGTTCAGCACGGACACATAGCTCCGCCACCAATCTCTGAAGACATCTCATCTCTCCTGCAGCTTCCAGGGTATCCATTAGGCGACCGCTGCTGAACCGCCGTCCATTGGAATCCCTGTCTCCCTCCGTGTGCAGCAGTCGTAAGATGCCCGTCATGATGGTCCCATACCCGTCTCTCACCTCCTCCGCTCCCTCCACGAGATGGCGAGCTTTCGCCACGTAGCCGAGTAGCGTGCTCGTGCTACCCACGCTCGGCACGAAGTCCGACTGGAACGCGTCCCAGTAGTCTCCAATATTGAACGGGATCTTTGCAGGATCATTGTTGGCTCCTGACCTTCGGAAGCCAACCGCCTTTACCACGAAACCCGGCGGCAATTGACCGTCGTGTATGCTTAGAATGAGCTCCGCAAACGCTGGCAAGACCCCATGAATCGTCTCGTTCCTGAACACGAAGAGCGTATGGTGTTCCGAGTTCTCAAACCGACCCACGAGTGTCTGTTTCTTCTTCACCGTCAGATTGCTGGTTAAGGCCGCAATCTCCGGTCCGAACCGCCAACTATCCGGCAAGTCTATGACATCAGCCCCGGGGAACCCTCCCTGACCGTCTGTGTCTTCCTCTCCTGAGTATATCGCCTGGTTGATGTCGCCGAATCTCTGCACGACGCATTCGGTACCGAAGATCCGCTCCAGAAGCCGTTCCTGCATCTCGTTGGTATCCTGCATTTCATCGATGAACACCCAGGGGAACCGAGCCGTTAATGCATCAATGGTGAAAGGGTACTCGGTTATGTACGCCTCCCCAAAGGCGTACATATCATCAAACCTGAATACCCCCTCGCGTTCTGAGATTCTCACCTTCAAGTCCAGCATCTGCTTGTACGTTGTTGTGGTCTCGCTCGGCAATTGCAGCTTGCTTGCTAGCCCAATGCGCAGGCTGTCGCCCTCGTAGCGTAGGGTGCCAGCGACATTTCTGGCCATATCATCGTCACCGTGGCATTTCATTCGTAGCCACTGCCTGGCTGTCCCGTAGGACAGCAGCAGTCGATTGGCCTGTCTCGAGAATCTCTCGTTGTCAATAGCGTAGACCTCGATCCCACGGCTCCGCAAGTACGGAATAGCCAAGAATCTGTCCACAAAAGACTGTATCGTTCCGATGAAATGTGGATAGCTGAGCAAGCCGTGCATCGTCGGGTGTCGAGCCAGGCGTGTTTCTACTTCGAGACGCGCCACGTTCGTATGTGAGAGTACACAGATACCCTGGCCCCGCCAGTCCCATTTCGAGGCCAGGATTGCCAGCTTCGCAACAAGCAAGGTTGTCTTGCCACTACCCGGACAGGCATGCACATCACACGACGCAGTACGCTTCAAGGCTTCTTGATAGCCAACATCACGAAAGGAACAATCCGGGAAGTACAGCTGGATAGCCTGAATGTCTTCTTTGGATATCTCCAGGACCTTTTTTTCGTTAGCCCGCACTATCATCCTGCCTCGTTACGTAATCTATCGCCTTCACCAGATACTCTGGCAAACTGGCTCGCATCTCTGCGACAGAGGGACGAGCGCTCTCGAGGTATTCTGCAAGGAACTGTGCCGCTTCCGCCTTGGATGCCTTTCCTTCGTACAGCGGAGCATACACCTTCGCGGCTACTACTTCATCACCCAGCCCCTCATTGATCCATTCCACATACTCTGCCACCGCCGCCTCTACGGTGCTCTCTTTCTCGCCCTGTGAAAGACTTCCCGAGTTTCTCGCCTTCTCTGCCAGCTTCACCGCTGCATACACCTGGCGGGCCAGCCCGGACAGAGCCATGTCGTACTCCAGGGTCCACTGCGGCGACACAAACGTCCTCACGCATCCGCCATCGTTACGTTTGAGCCTATCTACTCTGGCGGCTATCTCAGCCTCGGTGTAGTCGGATTGAAACTTTCTCTTGTCCCCCATATCCAGCACTCTGGCAGAATCTGGCACAATATCTCTATCTGCCAGGCAAGCTACCCGTATAGGTACAATCATTTCATCCTTTCGCTGTAGTATCCTCGAGTATCGGAATAGACCAGTACTGCCCACTTTCACAACCGAGACACCATGGTCCGAAAACGACCTGCCCACGAGCATGGCCAGAGTAGGAAGAAGTATATTCTCGGCGTCACCTTCCACGATAACCACTCCTTTTGCAAAGAACATATTGGACTTCGTCACGTCCAGAAAACGTCGCAGGAATGAGTAGTCTGCCACTTCCAGTTTGGTGAGATCACGGCTAAGCGGGTACGCCTTCCCCGCGCACATCAAGATGATGGTCTCCAAGTCCACCCTGGAAGCCAGATTTGGACTATGTGTAGTTACCAGTATCTGTAAGCCTTTCCCCTTGGACTTCTCCTCGAGAAAGCCCATAAGGCGATACTGCATCTGAGGATGCAGATGGGCTTCAGGTTCTTCAATGAGAAGAAGGCGCAATGTGTAGTCATCTTCACTCAGCAGCAGGAGTTCCGTTGCCATGAACAGAACGTTATTCACTCCCAGCCCCCTCGGAGTAGGTAGCCCCACACCGGCGCTGGGATTCAGCCCCAATTCAAGCTTCTCCAGTATGTATCTGAGTTCGGCCTGCCTGGCAATGCCGATTTCTCCTACCAGCTTATCGTCACCAATCGTGAAATCCTCGAGGTATTCGCTGTTGAGGTCACTCTGAGCCTGTTGAATGAACTCATTACGCTCAATCAGCCACTCTGCCCGCCTCATGATCTCTACCAGTGTGCTTGGCTCACAGCTAGCTTCACTTGGGTCGATCTCACACTTCTCCTGCGCTCTGCTGTCTGGTCTTGCACCTAGAATCTGGGCAAGCCTCGACCCTCTACCACCTGATAACTCGCGCTCCGCATCCCGAAGAGGGCGAAGATACGTGACTCTTAGAAAGTCACGGGCTTCTCCTTCAATGGCCGGACCGTCTCCTTTCTTGCCCGAGCGGCGCGTCACGTACATATGTGCCCGACTACCTTGCCTTCTGGTCTCCAAGCGCGTGGCATTCAGTGTTACGTATAGGCATGGCCGATCATCCTCTATACTCAGGTATTCCACAAACCACCCTCGTTCCTCCTCAGACAAGTCATGAAAGACACAGCGTATTGTCAGATGCGAAGCACGTATGCCGCCTGCAACGTGGAAGTCATCTTCCGTCAACCAATGACCTTCTCCACTCGTCGTCAGTAACAGGTATCGAATTGCATCCACTACAGCTGATTTGCCGGAGTCGTTTTCTCCGGCAAATACGTTGAGGCCAGGCTTCAGCGTCAAACTCAAGTGTTTGGCATCCGCTTCCGAGCCAAAGATCCTGAAGTTCTCAATGAAGATCCCTGATATGTACATATGCGTTCCTCGTCTTTCTTGGTCACTCCTACGTACATTATGACACCTCCAGGCCCAGATGCAACTACTGACTGCATCTCCAGCTTGATGCCTACAGAAGTCTTGCTCTCCTGGTGGCGGCCATGGCTTTCTACCTGTGGCCAGCCTGCCAGGGCCATGCTCCTCTTCAACGATGTAACTACATTCCGCACGCCCAGGGGTTCATGACGTAGGGCAACACTACACATTGTGACGTTTGTTGCCCCAATGCTCTGGACAATCCAAAAAGTTGACTGTTATGGGAACAGAGGGTAGTATAACAGTAAACATAACTATTGGGATGAGTTTGAGGGGGAGGGTGTAAAAATAGGGCAAAAGGACAGACCAAATGCAGCAGGTGATAATAGAAAACCCCATTCTAAACTCACCTTTTCAGGAGCCGACACGGCATTTTCGCTTCTCTGATGAAGGTATCACGAATGACATCGTAGAAGCAAGACGCGTAAGCTCCTATTTTATTCCTATTGCCAAGCCTAAAAAGAAAGGCAAAGCTGCACAGCTTGCTTTTGACACCGAGTGGACTAAGGACCGTATTGAGGAAAACGAGTTTATCAACCGTATACGCGGCAGGATATCAGTATGGCGGAAGGGGAATTATGAAGGTATCACAAAGACAACCCGGCGCCTCTTGGAATACTGGACTAATCCCGAGCGAGAACGAAAGCTTTTCTTCTGCCAGATTGAAGCTCTGGAAACCGCTATCTATTTGACCGAGGTAGCAGGTAAATACGGCGATTCCTGGATCGAGAATAGCATTAGGCAATTCAATGCCGACGCCAATCCAGAGCTTCTCCGTATTGCCTTCAAGATGGCAACCGGCAGTGGCAAGACCGTGGTTATGGCCATGCTTATCGCCTGGCATGTGCTGAACAAGCAGGCCAATCCCCAAGACGCACGGTTCTCTGATGCATTCCTTATCGTCACGCCCGGCATCACCATTCGCGACCGGCTACGTGTTCTGCTGCCTAACGATCCGCAAAACTACTATCGCCAGAGAGATATCCTGCAGGTAGCATGGATGGAAGAGCTCGGCAAGGCGAAAATCATCATTACCAACTTTCACGCCTTTAAGCCACGAGAACTAGTAAAAGTCGGCAAACTGACCAAGGATATTTTATCCAAAGGTCAAAACAATTCCCTTGCTGAAACGCCTGACCAGATGGTTCGTCGGGTTTGTCGTGAGCTTGGAAATAAAAGGAATATCATCGTCATCAATGACGAAGCTCACCACTGTTATCGCCGCCGTGCTGATGGTGAAGATATCAAGCTCGTGGGCGATGAAAGGAAAGAGGCGGAGAAGCGAGAGGAAGAAGCTCGCGTCTGGATATCCGGGCTGGAGGCAGTGAAGAAGAAAATTGGAGTTAAGGCAACTTACGACCTTTCCGCCACTCCGTTTTTCCTACGCGGCTCAGGCTACCCCGAGGCGACTCTGTTCCCCTGGGTTGTCTCGGATTTTTCGCTGATTGATGCTATCGAGTGTGGAATTGTCAAGGTGCCACGGGTGCCGGTTTCTGACGACTCTATGGCGAGCGAATTACCCACCTACCGCAATATCTGGGCACTCATCCGTGAGCACCTCCCCAAAAAGGGGCGAGGCACGAAAGACTATAGCGGCGGAGGGACCAATTTACCAAAGGAACTGGAAGGAGCTCTCTACAGCCTTTATGGAAACTATGAGAAATACTACCGCAAGTGGGAGCAGAACGCTGAAGCGAGAGCCAAAGGGCAGACCCCGCCGGTCTTTATTGTTGTCTGTAACAACACCAACGTTTCTAAGCTGGTTTATGATTGGATATCGGGTTGGGACAAGAAACTGCCGAATGACTCCACCGTAGTCGTTCCCGGTAACCTGCCGATATTCCGTAATTCTGATGATGGTGGCAATTGGCTTTCCACACCCAATACTATCCTCATTGATAGCGCGCAGCTTGAATCGGGTGAAGCCATGAGTAAAGAGTTCAAGAAAATGGCTGCACTCGCCATTGATGAATTTAAAAGAGAATATTCTATTCGCTTCCCGGGGCGAGACGCGGAGAAACTGACTGATGAAGACCTTCTGCGTGAAGTGATGAACACGGTAGGTAAGCAGGGGAAGCTCGGAGAGAACGTCAAATGCGTGGTATCCGTCTCTATGCTGACTGAAGGGTGGGACGCTAATACCGTTACTCATATCATGGGCGTTCGCGCCTTCGGCACCCAGCTCTTGTGTGAGCAGGTCGTTGGGCGCGGGTTACGCCGTATGAGCTATGTTCCAAACAGCGATGATAAATTCGACCCGGAGTATGCCGAAGTCTACGGAGTGCCATTCTCTTTCATTCCCTGTTCCGGCTCGGCAGCTGACCCGAAACCCGGTCCCATGCCCACCCGCGTTCGCGCCTTAGAGGAGAGAATTGCTTGTGAGATTACCTTCCCACGACTTACCGGCTATCGTTATGACTTGCCCAGGGAACGTCTGACGGCTAATTTCAATGAGGATTCCCGGATGTCACTGTCTACCCGCGATATACCGACCAGAACGGAAAATGCACCCATCGTCGGGGAAACCAGTATCCATACCCTTGATGACCTGAAAAAACACAGGGAACAGGAAGTGGCTTTCCTTCTGGCCAGGCTAACGCTGGACAAGTATTTCCGTGACGATGATGGCAATGATAAACCCTGGCTTTTTCCGCAACTCGTTAGTATCGCCAGACAGTGGCTCAAAACATGCGTTACCCTCAAAGACAACACCTTTCCCCAACTCCTGTTGCTGATTGAATTTGCCCACGATGCCGCCGACCGTATCTACAAGGCAATTATTGCCTCCCAAGATGGGCCCAAGTATCTGAAGCCAATTTTACGCCCTTATGACTATACAGGTTCCACAAAATACGTTGACTTTGATACGACACGTCCGGTCTACTCTACCGACTCGAACAAATGCCATATCTCCCACGTGGTGGCGGACACCGAGTCCTGGGAGCAGAAGATGGCGCAGGCGCTAGAGGAGATGGACGAGGTCGTCTGCTATGTCAAGAATCACAACCTGAATTTCACCATACCTTATACGTTAGACGGCGAGGATAGGAACTATATTCCTGATTTCATCGTGCGGGTGCGGGACGGCAGGGAAGACCTGCTGAACCTCATCGTTGAAGTAACCGGTGAGAAGAAGAAAGACAAGGCTGCCAAGGTAGCTACTGCCCGTACTCTCTGGATACCAGCAGTCAATAACCACAGCAGCTTCGGGCGCTGGGCATTCCTGGAGATTGCTGACCCCTGGGATGCCAAGAATTCCATTCGTTCGTTTGTTAACAGGGGGTGAATTATGCCACAGACACGAGAAACAGGTGATAGAGCCAGAAGATGGGGCTACGAAAACGCTCAAAATGTAGCCGTCCATTTGGGTGCAACACTTGTCAAACCTGGGAAAAGCAACGAAGCCACGTGGAACAACCGCCGAATTCTAATCAAGTCCGCGCATTACGGAGACCCAGAAATTGGCGCTACCCCGGCCACACTTAACCGTATAGATGCAATCGTAGCAGCCCTCCAGGACCAAGATGATGCTTATACCCTGTATGAGATTACACCCTCATGGTTCCGAGAGAATATGAGACAATCCCGCAGTTCAGGTGCATCTCATGTAATGATGGTTAAGCGTGCTGATGTGTGTAGCGCTGGTCGGATTCTAGGACGAATGTTATAGTCTTATCATAATTATTGATACCAGATGAATGCCATTAATGGAGGCATAACCTATGGCAAAGGGTAAATCAAATAAATCCATTGATATAGAATCAATCCGGCACAGAGACCGGCGTGCCAATATTCCCACCGAGGAACTACGCGATTTCGTTGTCAAAGATGAAGCCAGCCCCAAGACTATCCTGTATCCCCGTGACTCCTCCCTTGACCCCCAGCTTGTCTGGAAAGGCAAGGACGAGCAGGACGCCACAGACATGGAAGTACCGGCAGTGCCCGTCTATATCCAGGAAAAGATTCATCCCAAGCATATCATAGAAGACCTTCGCGCCCAGGCAAACAAGGGTAAGCCAGCCCAACTTGACCTCTTTGCCGATTTCAACGGCATCAAGTTTGAGGAGATGGTGGAGTTCTACCAGCATGAGCAGAACTGGTCCAACCGCATGATTCTGGGTGATTCCCTGCTGGTGATGACTTCCCTGGCGGAGAAGGAAGGACTTAAAGGCAGGGTGCAGATGATTTACCTTGACCCGCCTTATGGTATTAAGTTCGGTTCCAACTGGCAGGTGAGCACCCGCAAGCGTGATGTGAAAGACGGCAGCACCGGAGATGCCACCCGCCAGCCGGAACAGATAAAAGCATTCAGGGATACCTGGAAGCTGGGCATTCACTCTTACCTAGCTTACCTACGGGACAGGCTGGTGGTGGCCAGGGATTTGCTAACGGAAACGGGTAGCGTGTTTGTGCAGATTGGTGATGAGAACGTGCACCTGGTGCGGTGCCTGATGGATGAGGTGTTTGGAAGTGAGAATGTTGTCAGTTTGACAATGCTTAAAAAATCGGGGACCACGCCATCGAACCAGATAGCAAATGTGTGTGACTATCTCCTCTGGTACGCAAAGTCGAAAGAAAGGGTCAAATTCAGGAGGCTGTTTTGGGATAAAAATGTTGACGTCTACACGAGATCGGACGAAAGTGGAGATTCGTTCTCTTTTGGAGACCTTCAGTCTGCTGGAGAAACAAAGACAAGTCAAAAGTTTATCTTCAAGAATAAAGAGTATCATCCAAGACCTGGTTATCATTGGTCTACCAGCGTGGAAGGCTTACAGCGGTTGACAATTGTGGGCAGGATTGAACTTGTAGGCAATAACTTAAGATACAGACGGTACGCTAGAGACTTCCCCATGGCTGAAATAACTAATATTTGGGGTGACGTTGCTGGGATTGCTGGCAACATCTATGTGGTTCAAACCCCAACTCGTATCATCGAACGCTGCCTCCTCATGACCACTGACCCCGGTGACCTGGTGCTTGACCCCACCTGCGGCAGCGGCACTACTGCCTACGTGGCGGAGCAGTGGGGACGGCGCTGGATAACCATAGATACCAGCCGGGTGGCTTTGGCGCTGGCACGCACCCGCCTCATGGCTGCCCGCTTCCCCTACTACCTGCTGGCGGACTCGCCGGCAGGTGTCAACAAAGAAAAAGAGCTTACCGGTAGGATACCGCCGGAATACAGGACGGATGGGGATATCAAGAAAGGCTTTGTTTACAAGCGCGTACCGCATATCACCCTCAAGTCCATCGCCAACAACCCGGATATTAAAGAAGGCATGAGCCGTAAGGAGGTAGACGCTGCCATCGCCCGCTATACGGATACAGAGACCCTCTATGACCAGCCGTATGAAGATAACAGGCGTATCCGCGTTACCGGCCCGTTTACCGTGGAAAGCCTATCGCCGCACCGAATCATCGCTGTGGAGGAGGAAAGGCCGACTGCGGAGGTTGAAGCTCAGAAGGAAGCCGGCGCCGGCCAGTTTGTGACCATGATACTGGATAACCTCAAGAAGGCTGGCGTGCAGAACACGGTCAAGAACGAACGGCTCAAGTTTGACCGCCTGGACCCTTATCCTGGCGAATGGCTGCATGCCGAGGGTGAGTACACCGAAAAGGACGGCACTATCCGGCGGGTAGCGGTCTGTATCGGCCCCGAGCACGGCACCGTGGGCCCCGACCTGGTGAAAGACGCTGCCAAGGAAGCAGTCAAGGGGGTGGGCTTTGACCTGCTGGTAATCTGTGGCTTTGCCTTTGACCCGCATGTCTCAGAGGAAGCCAAACGCTACGGCAAGTTAAATATACTTGTTACTCACATGAACCCTGACTTGGCCATGAGCGACGAGCTACTCAAGAAAACCGGGGGCGGTAACCTTTTCATGGTCTTCGGCGAGCCGGACGTGGATATCAAGAAACAGGATGGTAAGGTTATCGTAGAAATAAAGGGCGTGGATGTTTATGACCCTACCACCGGCCAAATAAGAAATAGCTCCACTGATGATATCGCCTGCTGGTTTATTGACACTGACTACAATGATGAGAGCTTCTTCGTCCGCCATGCCTATTTCACCGGCGCTGAAGAACCCTACCAGAAGCTCAAGAGGGCACTCCGGGCTGAGATTGATGAAGCGGCATGGTCATCCCTTTATTCCACCGTCAGCCGCCCCTTCGACCCGCCGAAAACCGGCAAGATCGCCATCAAGGTTATTAACCATTACGGGGATGAAGTTCTGAAGGTGTACGAGGTGACTTAGAGCATTGTTAGGATAGCGCATGGTGCTCAGACACAACGGCAGGAGGTCAACAAAAAATGAAAGCTGCAATCTTACATCTAAGTGACTCTCATCTTAGGGAAGAGGGTAACGCGGTTCTGACTAGAGTCGATAGGATAGCTGGCGCTTTACGTTCTCTGGGAAACCTTGAGGACATCTATCTTGTATTCTCAGGTGACTTAGCAAATTCAGGCAAGTCTAAGGAGTATGATATTGCACTGGATTTTCTCGTTAAGCTTGGTGACCGAATAAAGAGTGAATCTGGGATCAATAGAGTGGAATATATTGTTGTGCCCGGAAACCATGACTGTAATTTTGAGAACGATTCACAGAATAGAAGGCTGATCGTGGACTCTTTACGAAGTAATATTAGCATTGAGTTGAAGGACGATTCCGTCATCAAAACACTATGCGGGATACAAGATGAGTTTTTCAGTTTTCTGGAAGTGATCTCTAATAGAAAATATGAAGGCCCTAGTCGTTTGTTCTATGAATATCGTTTCCCGCTCGACAATAAGAATATCATATTCAGGTGCTATAATACTGCGTGGACGAATGACAGGGAGAATAGGAAAGGCACAATCATTTTCCCTAGCAAATACCTCTGTCAAAGGCCAAATGAGACAGACGTCGTGTGCTCGGTTTTTCACCACCCATACTTGTGGTTCGATGTCGAGAATGGCAGAGCTTTCAGGCGATTTGTCGAACAGGATTCGGACATTATTCTAACTGGACACGAACATGAACTCGACCAAATAAGCCAGAAGAAGATTTCAGGTATTCAAAACGATTTTCTGAACGGAGGAAGGCTCCAAGGTGATAATCAAAGTGAAAGTAAGTTTCAGGTCCAGATAATAGATACCAGTGATAATACCACCCAATGCGTTCAGTTTTCGTGGATGGGTGACAAATACACGAAGACCGGCGATAGCGAACGACGACCACTAATGCGTCTAGATGTAGGCACTTTTATTAACAACGATGAGTTTATGGAGTACCTAAATGACCCAGGTATAATCTTCGTGCGACCGGAAAGAAGAGACCTGAAACTAGATGATATATTTGTTTACCCTGACTTTCGTCTGTTAGATGCCTCGGCCGCTGCTCCAGACGTCCACTACACAATAATTCGTGGAGATAGGTTGCTCGACTATCTGATGGAGACAAGGAAAATAGCAATCTTCGGCTCCGACCGGTCTGGTAAGACCGTTCTCTTGAAATCCCTATATAAGGATATGCAAAATAGGGGGTTCGTCCCACTGTTAATAGAAGCAGAGAAAGTCCTTTCACAACGATATAAGACAATGAAAATCATAGATGAATGCTTCGTTCAACAGTATTCCAAGACTGCTCTTGAAGATTATCAGCAACTTCAGAAGGCAAAGCGTGTAATCCTAGTTGACAATGCTAACCAACTAAGGGACTCCAAATTAAAAAAACTTTTAATAAAGGAACTGACTGAGTTTGCAAGTGTAGCAGTGATAGTAGCTGATGAGTTCATAAATGTCAGCGATCTCTTGGGTACTTCAGGTAGTAGCGCATTGGTTCAGTTTAAGCACTTGGTCTTACCAGACTTTTCATACGAGACAACCGGGCGTTTGATTGAGAGATGGGTATCTTCCAGACAACAACCAGAGGAAGATGAAGCCACTTTAGCCTATCGAATAAAGACTCTCGAAAATACTGTCAACAGCTTTGTGCGCAATAAAGTCTTACCACCAAATCCATTTGTCATTCTGTCCCTACTGCAAATTCTGGAAGCCGAGGTTCCATCTAGTCCAGTGTCCGGTTCTTATGGTTACCTCTATGAGTTCCTTATTACAGGAGCCTTCAGTAGCGTATCAAGAGGAGCCGAAGATCTTGATATCAAATACAATTTCTTGGCGTACTTAGCCAACTATATGTTTGAAAATAACATAAGTGAGGTTGGAGAAGAGAACCTAAGCAAAATAGCTTCGGATTTTAGCAAATATGCAACAGTGACGATAGCACAGGAGAATCTGAAACAGGAACTTGTCACATCTAGAGTGATGAAGTTAAGGGACGGTGAATATCGTTTTACTCATCCATATGTGTATCACTACTTCATAGCACGATATCTGAGTACGATTATTAGAGATCCTGCTGCTAATCAAGAATTCGAGGCCATAATAGGGCGTATTATCAACAATCTACAGGCTGACGAGTCTGCAAATATTGTTGTTTTTCTCTGTTACCTCGCGCCAGGGGATGCTTCGCTTATTGACAGAATCATTGGGAAGGCCAGGGAACTCTTCCATAATCAGAAGGAATTCAGTTTTCCATCAGATGCGGACTTCCTTGACCATCTTTCCTATAAGGAACCCGTGATAACTGTTTTTGATATTGACCCTGAAACGGCAAGGGAGATGTCTAGGCAGGCTCTAGACACACGACAATCTGATAGTAAGCCAGAAAGTGTCAACACAGCTCAACTTGACGACAGTACGAAGGAAATCATCGCGGAAGTCAGACTTGCCTATAGGATCATGTATGTTTTGGGGCAGATCCTGCGGTCCTTTCCCGGATCGCGTGGGTACAGAAAACGCCCTTTGGCAGAAGAGTGTTGCAAACTCGGAATGAGATTGCTGTCTGCAGCGATCCAGGACCTCAGTCAGCGTTCGACAACGGTCAGGCAGGAATTCGTAGACTTCTTCAGACGAGAATCCCCCAAGTCCCGGGAGGAATACGCAATAGCTCACGCAAACAGTTTTGTTTTCATGCTAGGTCAGATGGCCTCGCAGAACGTAATCAAATCGGTAGCTATGTCGATTGGCTCGTCAAGACTATCGCCGCTGTACGATGAAATAATGAGCGAGGACCAGTCTGTTACGTTCCAGTTGATAAATATATGCATTCGGTTGAATCACTTTAAAACAGTCCCCGAGCGAGAGATGGTTGACACTTATAATGCTATTAAGAATAAACACTTCACCTCAACACTACTGAAAATGATCGCTATCGACTGCCTATTAAAATACCCACCCAATAGAACAAGACAACAGAGTATATTTTCTAAACTTGGTATCAAGTTGGAACGGAACCCTTTACTATTGCGTAATATCTCCAAGGCACGATTACTAAGCCAGGGAAATTAAACGCGCACTTACGATTGGTTCTAACCATCGATAAATGCCCCCCATCATGACTTTTTCAGGGGAAACAAAATAATAAGTGAGCTTTCTGATTCCTTTTCACATTTGCTTATTTAGTGGCCTGCGGAGAATAAAAAAAGGGCCCGGGAAACTTCCCCGAGCCCTTCTCTAATGAATACCGGCCTCAGAACTTAAACAACGCTGGCTGCTCCTCTTCTCGCTGTGCTTTAGCTTCCTCTTTTTCTTGTCTCCGCTCTGCTCTGTCCTTCTCTTGTCTCACTTTAACCCTCTGGTGATAGAGCCACGATTTAAGCCTGTTTAGCTCTCCTATCTGGTAGTCGCTGATTGAGTCTACGGCAATATCAGCCGGCATTTCACCCTTGTTCCATCGCTTATAGCTTTGGCCAGCGATATAGAGGTAAATTTGGGTCCAGTCGCTGTCCATTGGTTGAGTCAAGGATAACGTCATGAGATAGGCGCAGGCTTCAGTATCGGTACCTGTCGGCTCTTCCCCTTTCAGCGCTTTCATGTCCCCCACCATCCTTTCCAGGGTAATGGCTGTCTTAAGCCAGTCCGGCAAAGTGTCTCCCCATCCGCCCGGAAACACAATAATAGGGTCGGTAAGGCATCCCACAATATCGGAGATACCTTTTTCCACTGTCTTATTCAATTGTGGCTAACCTCCTTTCTTAGTCCTTAAACCTGGTTATATGCAGGCAGGCGTAGTGAGACTTAAATTCATCGAGTCGGCTTTCGTAAAATCCATTACGGAAGTCGAGCAAATAATGCCAGTATCCCTGGTATTCCTGCTCCCGAACAGCCACCAGGTAGTCGGTGAATATCCTCACTTGAGCTGACCTGCTTCCCCAGAGCACAATCACGCTGGGAATATAAGTTTGGTCGCTTTTAAGCCTGATAGGATACCATTCCAGCTGAAGCCTGGGCAGTTTGAGATTGTCCAGCCAGAAGTGTCTACCGCCGGCATCATAAGAGCCGATGTGGATATCCTTACCCTCCAGCTCTTCCAGTATTTCCATCAGGCGCTTGATGGCTTCCCGCCGTCTCTTGCGGAGCGGTATCTGGACAGTCCGTCGCCCCAGCCTTACTGTAGTGGTTGGCTCAGGCTCATCCAGCTTTACACCTTCGAATAAGCCAAGCTGACCTGTCATACTTTCACCCCCTTTCCTTCAGTTTTTAGGCATAGGTTCCCCTTTGAAGATGGGCGGTTCTCAGGCTACCAAGCTTAGCTGGCTGCCGCTTTCAAGCCTTTTTCGCTCTTCGTCGACCGCTCCATCGGGCAAAGACTCGCGGACTGACTGTATTCCTGCCTTGAGACGACCGACAGGTTCCCACTGGCTGCCGCCGATTGCCCGGTCTATCTCGCCGATAATCCGTACCAGGTACTGGTCAACGTATTGAGGGAGGTTCGGGATATTCCTGGCTTCACTGGTGACAATCCTGGCCTGCTCCAGCGGTTCAACGGCCTGGCCGACAAACTCCTCGACCATATCCATCGCCTCACTGACTTTTAGAGCGCTCCATTTGACTGGCATAGTCATTCCCTCCTTCCTTCAGTTTTTGGGCATAGTAGCCCCTGTGAAATCGGTGCAGATAAACTGGGCTAGCTCTTGAGAGCCATATTGATGGCTTCCTTCATTACCTCAGACCAGCACTCCAGTCCCCACTCCACGCCCTTCCTCACCTGGTGAAGGACATCATCGGTTATCGCTTCCTCTGGTATCCCCATCTCCCGGGCACACTCGACGACATCTTCCCTGGTGAGGACAAAAATAGTGTCCTTATCCGCCATACTGGCTTCCCCCTTTCTATTCTGATTAAGGCTTATTCACTCTTCCCAGACAGCTACTTGCCTGATGGCGAACTCCAGCCCACAGGTGAGGCACTTTGCCTTATCGGGAGCTTCCTCGCAGTCGAGGTCATCACCACCACATCTGGGACAGTCGATGATTTCACCCTCGGCATACTCTTTGCGTTTCTCCATCGGTATTACCCCCTTTCCAAAAATAAATCCCTGAGAAGTTCCTGGAGTGCCTACTCTCTTTGGTTGTGGTTCGCACTGTGCATCTTGTCCGATTGGACTTCCATTGAGCACGCAACCGCCGGTAATTTCCCTGCCATCGAGGTCTTACGTCTATTCCAGGTCTGCCTCTGCCATCGGGCAACGGCACTCCCTGCCCTTGAAAGCCAACAAAAAGGGGGCACTCCCACCCACGCAATCTGGGCAGGAATACCCCCTGAAAATAGCAAAAAAGCGGGGTCATCCCCCGCTTCTCTGCGTTGGCTGTTTTCTGAGTTCAAGCGTTCAATTTCAGACTATCAGGCTACGGCGACTGGTTCTTTTGCCTTGCTTCGCTTCCGCTTCGGCTTCTCGGCTTTGGTGATTGCCTCGGCTTCGGCTACCGCTTCGGCTGTCTCGGCTTCCCCAACCTCGGTTGTCTCGGCTTCTGGCTCGGTGTCCTCGGCGGGTTCGGCTTCCGCCTGCTCTGCTTTATCCTCTGGCTTCTGGCTTTCACTGGTGAGCATTGGCATTACCACCAGCTCATAGTCGGGAGAGGTAAAAAGCATTGGCGACTTGCCATCGGTGAGCTTCAGCTCTACCATACCCCCGCAAGCCCTCAAGGCGTCAGCAAGATAGCTTCCGTCAAGCCTTACCTTACCCTCACCCTGTGTATCGGCGGGTATCTCGGCTTGTCCTTTGTCATCGGGATTGGACATTATCACCCTGCCGTTACCAATAATGAGGTCTATCGGGTATGCCTTGCTATCGGACAGGACTTTGAGTGAGCTTACCGCTTTCAACGCCTCGTTAGTGTCAAAGCTGGTAAGAGTGTTGAAGTCGGCGGGTATGAGCTTCTCATATTCGGGAAAGTTACCATCAGCACCCCGCCACTTGTAGCGGATTAGCTCGGTATCAAGAGTAAGGCTCATACCATCAAGGCTATCCCCGCTCTTTTCAAAGCTCACCCTCACCCGCCTTGCCCTTCTCAGGGCACTGGTAACACCCCTTAGCTCATCACGATTTATCAGGACTTGCCCCTCATCGCCGTCAAAATCCAGCTTCACCACCGCCAGCCTGAAACCATCGGCGCTCACCATCGTGAGCTTGCCCTCTGCCACCTTAAAGAGGACACACTGTAAAACAGGTCTGTTATCCTCTTTAGCGGTAAAGGGCATTACCCTTGACAGGGCTTCCGATAACTCCAGTGCTCCGAGGTTAGGCTTGACTGTGTTGGAAGGGCTTACCCTGACATCGCATAAGGTCAAGGGTGTTTTCTCACCCACCCAAGCCATATCGTCAAGGTAGCTGGTATTGGCTCCACAGACTACCTTAAGCCTCTTGTGTCCGTTAGTCTGCGACCCGCTAGCACTAACGCTGGCGGGAACTACTTTTACGATATTGCTCCCGCCGAGAGACTTCAGGTAGGTAAGGAAACCTTTACGCCCTATGGTAAAGTCAATCAGCACTACCCTTTCGGCCAGTGCCTGACTTAAGGCGTTTACCAGTATCGCCTTGTGTGAAACAAAGCCCTCACCAGTCTGCTAAAGACAATCTCACTTTGAGACTTGCCCTGGAGGTGTCCTGATGAGTAAGGCACTTCCAGCCATCACAAACACGCTAACTATCCTTTTTTCTGCATATAGCCGACCTGTGCCCGTATAGGAGTAATCCAACGAGGTAATTGTAAGTGAACGGTATAAAGACTAATGAATTTCGGTTTATCTACCTCGGTGGGGTGTACCTCATTAGTGTGTACCGGGTCACCCCCCTGGGGCCAATAGAGGAGGTGATGGAATAAACGCATAGCTAACCGTCTCATGGCAGTAGATATGAATGCCAGCTATGCAGGATAAGAACTCAATGACTGCTTAACTATGCAAGCAATTAGAAAATAACTAAGAAAGGAGAGAAACATGACAGACAACAATCAAGAAGAGGAAAACCTGGGACAGGAAGTAGACGAACTGCTGGAAGAGGGATTTTCCCAGAAGGAAATCGAAGCCAGAGGGTATTCACCGTCCCTGGTCAGGCAGCGTATCCGCAAGAGGGTGAAGGCAGGCAAGGAGCCCTTCGCTACCACTCAGCAAAAAGATGGTGCGCTTGCCCTTCGGAAAGAAAAGGAATCGGTACTACCCGAGTGGCTAGAGGGTGATGTAGCCGAGATATTCGACGGCAACTTGAGGGATCGGAAGATATTCATGGCTGGGATGAGTGTTCCTATGATGGGTCTAAGGATGTTCACTGAGACAATCAAGCCGCTAACCGACCTTTTGTCTACGTGGCAGAAAGGGCAGGCTGAAGCCGCTCGGGCGATGCAGGGTAGCGGTGCGGAAACAGCTCAACTAGCCGCTCATCAGGTCATATCTCAGGCCATGCCGCAGATACTTGGTGCGGTGAGGGAGCAGTCAGCCAGCCGCTCGTCTAATCCAATGGGCGACATGATGGTCCGTCTTATCGAACCCCAACTCAAGAATTTGATGGGAACGTTCATGGGTGGGTTTGGTATGCCCGGCATTGGCATGATGCCGCCACCCGGACAAGCGCCACCTAGTCAAACTTATCAGCCACCGGCATCACCGGGGTCTCAGCCTGGTCCGCAACCATCAGGATCAGCAACTGAAGCATCAAAAGAAGATATAGAGGAGGCATTCAATGACTGAGAACTGGGAACAACAGACAAAACAAATGATAGAGCAAGGTAAGCAATCTGCGGTCGGCCTTGTCAGTGGCGGCGAGGTGATCATTGACGCCGACCCGGAGAAAGGGTTTTTCCGAGTCAAACTGCGCAACATTCAGCCACCCCAGGCTGCCCCTCAGATAACTACGGGGTTCTGCTGGCTACTGGTAAACGGCGCCGCCATGCTTAATCTTCAGGTGAAACAACACATTGAAAGACAAGGAGGAGACAGCAATGAGTAGCTTGGAGAACAGCTTTAAGGCAGCTATGAATTTACTTCCAGCTTTGGTATTCATAGGTTTGAGTGAGATGATCAGGCCAATAGTGGCAGCTGAGGTAGAAGAGAGGCTGGGAAGAAGACTAACCGACTGGGAGTGGCGCTACTATATTCTTGAAAGCTACCGAAAAAGAGAGGCAGAGCGCCACCAACAAATAGTCGAGCAGTGGTATCAACAGTTGGCTGCCAGGAAGATAATTCACGACTCTGTATGGAATTATAATTAGGAAGTCTCTAATAAGTTAATGGCGGATGATAAACTCGTTCAGTTTCGATGTCATCCGCCATTTTCAAGCTGGTGAATACTCTAAGCCAGTATTCTCAAGTTAACAATTCTTGCCAGATGACAAGGGGCAGTGTAGAATGAAGCATAAGGAGTAATTGCTGGAAATATCAGGATTAAATCTATGCCTAATCACCCCTTAGCAGAGGTTTTTGGATTTCCCTGCGATAACCTGACTGAAAAAGCAACTAGATATCGTAGACTTAAGCTTTGCCCTTTTCAGAACAAGGTACCAAACTGCACAAAGGATAAGGCAGATAATCCACTTGGGGTTTGCAGTGTCTTGCACGGGAACAATATAGCAATTACCTGCCCCATACGCTTTCGGCAGGACTGGATAATAGCTGAAGACGCCGCAACGTTTTTCTTCCCTGAAGGCACTTCATGGACTTCTTTAACGGAAGTTCGGCTAAACGATAAAAACGGGAATACGGCCGGTAACATAGATGTCGTGTTGGTTGCTTATGATCCCGCGGGAAAAATAACTGACTATGGAGCTCTTGAGATTCAGGCTGTCTATATATCGGGGAATGTTCGCAGACCTTTTGAACGTTATATACAAAACCCCGAAGAAGGCGCGTCCTTTGATTGGCGCAGAGAGACGAATTATCCTCGACCAGACTATCTTTCCTCAAGCCGGAAACGCCTCGTACCGCAATTACTATATAAGGGCGGAATCTTGAACGCTTGGAAAAAGAAGATAGCAGTTGCGCTTGATGAAGGTTTCTTTGCCACACTTCCAAATCTGAAGAAGGTGGACCCCAAACAAGCAGATATTGTATGGTTAGTTTATGACCTCACCCTTGACAAAAGGCAGAAAGTCTATACATTAAAAAGATCGAAAACGATCTATACGCTGTTCGATGAATCTCTGGATCGGATAATACGACCCGAGGTGGGATCTCCCGATGACTTTGTCAAAAAGCTTCAGGAGAGGCTGGACGAAAAACTTGAAGGCAATCCGCCAGAAACAAGAACAATCGACGTGGAGGAACTCAAAGACTTTGGTACAGGTTAATTCTGGTGATATTATCGAATTGAAGAGAGTGGTGAATGTCGCTTCCGTACCGCAAAGGAGCCCGTTTCGCTACCCAGGGGGTAAGACATGGTTAGTACCTCAGATAAGAGCTTGGCTGAATAGCCAGCCAAAAAGGCCATCTCTACTCGTAGAACCATTTGCCGGTGGAGGTATTATAGGTTTAACCGTAGCTTTTGAGAAGCTTGCAGATCGGGTACTGATGGTAGAATTGGACGAACATATAGCCAGTGTTTGGAAAGTGTTGCTCGGCGGCGATGCTGATTGGCTGGCAGATCGAATTCTCAACTTTAAAATGAATCAAGAATCCCTAGAAAAAGAGTTGAGCAATAACGATAAATCTTTGCGGCAGGCTGCATTTAATACGATACTTAGGAATCGTACAAGTCATGGCGGGATTATGGCACCCGGAGCTGGTCTTATTAAATATGGGGAGCAAGGGAAAGGAATAAAATCCCGCTGGTACCCGCAAACCTTAGCAAGGCGTATACAAAATATAGGGAAGATTAGGGATAAGATAGATTTTGTTCATGGGGATGGTCTTGCTGTTATCCGTGAGTATGTTGAGCAACCAGATGCAGTTTTCTTTATAGACCCTCCATACACTGCTGCTGGTAAGAAGGCTGGAACGCGGCTCTATACCCATAATGGACTCGACCACAGAGAACTATTTTCATTGGTTAAAACAATACGCGGCGATTTCTTAATGACCTACGATAATGCTGAAGCAGTCCGTTCGATGGCAGAACAGCATGGATTTGAGATAGTTGAGGTTGCGATGCAAAATACTCACCATGCTAATATGAGTGAACTGCTGATCGGGAAAAATCTGAATTGGACTAGGATTAAACATTCTTTGCTTTAGATGATGCTGGTAAACTATCGACGTGGTCGAGAAGTGCGTTAGCATCCACAAAATCATTTGCGTGTCTCACTACTGATATAATTCCCAGGTAGCTAATGCTCCTGGCATAATCTATGTCCACCTTTGTCACAAATTCCTCATTAGCCCGAGTACGATAACCATAGTGAACGATCTTGGCGCGCTTGTCATAGAGCGGGCCAAGTCTTTCTTCGGCGATACTACCGAGTATTCTCGTAATTCTTCGTTTCATAACCTTTCTGGATTCATACTCGGTTTCTTTCAGTAATACGGTTTCGAGGGCACTCAGATACCAAACCAGTTTGGCGCTTGACGAGGGAAGACGTGTGGCTTCGGCATATTGCTGAATACCTGAAAGAACTCTTTGTTGAACTGGATTAATATTTTGAATATTGGACATCGACTGGACTTCTTGAAATGCTCTAAGATTAGTTAGTCTCCCATACTGCGAGGAATCAAGAGTGTAAGGGAAAGGGCTGCCAGATTCTGAATGCAAAGTGCCTTGCGTTCGAGAAATTTGAAGAGATTTCATTATGCCACGGTTTCCCTGATAAGGGAAATGGCTAGAAAATATTTCCGGGTTAATTCCATTCAGCAGAGCAAAAAATGTTAGTATATCCATGGCTAATAAAGCTGATTCGATCGCTTGATTCTTGGCAGCTTGCTGTCGCCCGTTAACTTGTATATGGTACCATAATATGCTGCTACCTAACGTCTCAACGAAGGATTCGCTGAGAGTACGAATTCCTGTCTCAGCTTGCTCTGGGTGATACCATTTAGCTTGGCTCCAAATATTCTTATATTTATCATAGAGTAAATCCTTTTCGCTATCCGTCAGGACTGTAAAGACTCCTCCGGCTAAGGGTAATTTTTTATCATCAGGTAGCCTTAAGCCATCTATCGGCAGGTAGATATCCCATGTCTCGCGCCCTTTTTCTAGACGGGCTAGAAGAGAATCTACCAATACCCGCGAGTCGAAAGTGTCTTCATGTAGTGCCCTGGTACCTTCAAATATTGATGTTATGACTTCTTGCTCCAGTTCCTTTCTACTTAGTTTGATTCTCAATTGTTCTTCTTTCCGAAGCTGGACTATCAAGTTTTCAAGAAGTGTATAGGCTCGACGATTCAGCGAGATGGTTGTCGATCCCTCTGCAATAGTCTTCCCCTCCGGAGCCCTAGTATAAAAAGTCACTGGTGGATTCGATTCGCTGTCTTCAACTAGTGCTTCTTTACAGAGATCGGTTAAAAGATTTTCAAGTGATTGTTCCAGCGAGTTCTGCTCTAACATATTTCTCCATAGTAAGACCGGATGCTACACAGTAATAGGCACTTCAATAGTTTGGAGATTGTCATTCTCCGAGAGTGAAGTAAGCTATTGGCGTGCCAATATCCTCAACTGTGTCAGTTGTTCTTTGAAATCCATTAAACCAACTGTCTGTACGATATTCCATACCCCAAGCATAGCCTGGTTTGCAAGGTATATATCAACTGCCTCAAGATACGTTTGCGCCAAAGTCCAAAAAACTATCCTTTTCTTATCTGGAAACTGTATACCAGCTCCAGATGGAATATAGAGTGCCCTTCCATGGGCAATGGCGTTCCGAACGGTAACCCATTCAGACTTCACTAAAGCAGCCAGATTGGGTTCCTGACTCAGCTTTCCGACTTTATCCCATAGCGCCACCTTGCGCGTATTACTCCAAGTCGGGTTCTGGCCCTCCTTAAGGAGAATGAGTCCGTAGACTATATCAATGATGACTTCCCAATCAGTTGTGACATCATGAAGCGCTAGTTTTAGCTTCTCCATAGTCTGCATTGTTGTCCGTCTCGGAGGCATACTTAATCCTTTAGGTAGAGACAGATTGTTAAGTACACGTTGCAATTGTGGTACTAGTTGATGTTCGGACAAGCCGCTGTTAAGAAATAGATTAACACTAGACTTAGGAACAACCATAAGCAGTTCATCAATGAAGATGCAGAGCCCATTGTATTTCGACATAAAATCCAAGCCTTCTGGTAGGTCTTGATTTGATGGGACCTGCCTGAGACGGTCGAGTGATTCAATCATATGGTCTAATGGCTCTCGATTTTTAGGTATCCTACGCATGATTAATCGTAAGTAGTCATTCATTAGAGAAAGTCTCTCTCTAGCTGATACGGGGGTAAGTCCCTTGCCTTTCACTACATCAAATTGTTGGGTGATGAGATACAACTTCTTGAGCCGGCGCTCAAGGGAACCCAATTCGGCACTGGAGAAGTCCGAAGCCAATGGTTTTCCGGAAAGGAGTTCAAATTCTGTACGTAACTGCTCTATCATCTGCGGGAGCATTTGTACGATGTTTTCCAACTCATCGTTCTTCCCATTTTTTATAGCTTCTTGTTTCACAATCTCATAGCCTTGTTGATTTAGTAAGCAGAAGAAAGATAATCCTTATTATTAAACATTCTGGACTAAGGCAACAGGAAAATCCAGTAAATCTTGGTCATTCCGAAAGACTAGTTCACGCAATTATATGCGTCGAACTTCAACTTGATAACCTGCCTTTTCAATCTTAGTACTCGCTCGTCTATACATTGCCTCCGTCAGTACAAAGAAGACTCTTTTCCCCGCCATGTTGGAAAGCTTCTCGAGTGTTGCCCTGATTCGTGAGTCAATTACCCCATTAGGTTTTGCTGAAGTAGTTATTTCAGCTGACACCAGAGTGTGCCCGGCTAATGCGCCACGAAGGTCAGGTTCTTCCTTCCCGCCCGTTTGTCTAGGGTTCCAATACCATTCTACATCTTGACCGGCGAAATCGTTCTGCTGAAGCTGTCTCGCTGCTCGCAATATCATAGCCTCATGCTGTATTTGATTTAAGTTTTCGTAGGTTCGCTCGCGTACACTTTCCAGAATCTTGATTCCTTTTGTTAAGTTCTCTGGGTATTCCCTAATGCTCGTGCGAAGGCTCTTCAGGAAGCCTTTTACTTCCTCGAAGAGCTGCTTCTCCACAAGGCTTAGGTCTGCTATAGGCTGCATTAGTACCTCCCTGAACCTGACCATACAATCCGCTCTTTTGTTAGCTGCAAGCAGGGGGAGCATGCAGATGTTGGGAACTCAAGAGAGAATATTCGCCATGTAGGCGAGGGTGACGCGCGTAAGCATCAACACGTATTCTGCATCTCTGTGTGATACAGGCATTTCCGTCCGGTCAGGGCTGGCCTGGGATTGTCGTCCTCTATCTGAATAGGCACGAATTGAATGGATTAGCTCGCCAGCCCGTCTTGCCTTAAGGTCATGCTGAAGGGTTGGTTTCAGGATTTCTTCAAAAGCAGAAGCATGTCCGGCATTGGCTCCGAAGTGCAGCGCCACACTGTCCAACGCCTTGAAACAGGCCTCAAGGACTCCGGGGTCATCACCATGCTCATATCGGGCACGTGCGGATTCCAGAAGCTTCCAAGCTTCGATAAGCTTTGGATTACTACGTATTACCTCTATGGGGACCTCGACGATCATGTAGTCTCGATACCCAACATCCTTGAGTATTGCTAGCCACTGCTCTTGGCTCACATCCTCGGAAACAGGGCTTGAGCCCTGACGACTCAGCCTGTCGAATAACCTTTGCTGCTGTTGACCAGGTTTTCCTTGGTATAGAATTAGGACCTGACAATCCAAGATGATCCTAACACCGCCGTGTCCACCCCTTACTCGTTCAATGGCATAGATGTCTGACCAGTCCAAGGGAATCTGCATCTTCAATTCGTAACGATGCAGGCTACGCCGGGCCGAAGTAACTGGCTCGACCCTTTGTAGGGCTCCAAAATCTTCAATGATAGCTGGGAGGGTCAGAGTCAAAGCTCCGGCTGAACTTGGGCATGTCACACTGACTTTTGGGTTGTAGCTCCAGACCTCAATCTCGTATTCCAAGTCATTCTCGACTGCAACTGTAATGAGCAAGAATGGTTTCAATCCTGCTTTCCCTGTCACTCCTATATGAGATATTGAGAGACTCATAATAACCTCCGGCGGGTTCCCTTAGAAATTGCTCGCATGTATGAATTCTCTCGTTTTATTGATGGTTGCTTCTTCGTGCATCATAATTGGCTTCTCACTTATCTTCTGTATTCGTAATGTCATCTCATGTTCGCCAACTTCGCTCCTTACCTCTTCTAACAGTTTAGTAGCCACCTCATCAATATGGAGCCAATGGTTGCAACCAATCGCGAGAAGCATCGTATCGATGTCCTTTGCTCTCCTTGCCTCGTTGATTGTTGGGGCGAAAAACTCGGCCCAACTCTTTTCCAATTTTTCCATAGCAGCTTCATCGTACCCTGGTTTATTACGACGGTAATCATTAATAAAGCGAATATCAACAATCCAACCGAGCATCTGCCGCCAATTCTTTTGGGTATATGCATCTTTTATTAGATTTAGGATTTCTTCAATGACAGAAGGAATAACTAAGGGATCTCCAAGATCCTCTGTCATTTCTCGAACCCGATCCCACCTAGCTGATCTCTGATTTGGGTCAGGGGGTGAAGATGCACTTGAGAGTCTATGAATTACTTTTGTCAAGAAATCGTAGTGAGGCGGTAGCAGAGTTTCTTCGAGCCACTGATAATTATTACGAATCTGATTTGGTGTTCGAGCATATTCTGTTTCTTTTAGGTAGGGACGATTCAACAGAACGTCAGATATTTCTTCTAATCCTTCTGGCGATATAGCATTGTTGGCATATTGCTCCCGATAACTATTTATCAATTTCATTGGATATTTGTCTGCTTCTAACTCGCCTGCGTTAACTATACCTAATATAGTCCGGAATAGCTTCTCTCCTTGTCTTACATTCTTTGTGATAGGATAATCTCTATTAGGAAGTGTGTACCAGGTGTCGATGACAGCAGCAGCTCGAGTAACTAGGTACCAACTGCGTTCTTTATCTGCCTTGATTGGATCGGAAACACCGGCTAATAACAACGCATCGGCTAGGAGTACGTAGGCATCACCATAATTATCATCCTCGCCTAATGCCAATTGACAGTTTCTAATCACCTCGACAAGGTTTTGAACTAAGGCGAATTCGTCTTTAGCTTTGAAAGGTCGTTCAGCAATCTTCCAATATTTATTCGCTTCATTGAAATATCTCCCAGCAGTGCGGGTTTTACCGAAGCGTTCAAAAAATCCCATGACTCCTCCCAAAATAGGAAGATATTGGTACGTAACTCTTATTATACTCCCGGAATACAGGTTATAGGAATGCTGGGCGAATAACCGGATTCTGCCTTAAAATTATACTAACCGCACCTTCTTTTACGCCAGTGCTCAGTGCATCCCGAACTGATTTGTAGTCCATCTGAAAACTATCGCTTTTTAACACATCGATCCAACTGGGCGTAGTATCCCTAAGAATGGCTGTACCAAACGCCATTACACCGAGTAACTGATGCGCAAATAAATTCTCTTCCTTTGTCGTGTAGAAAGTCATGGTTACATATTCATCATTCTCACTGTCTGTAGCATCGTTATCGACGATATAAAAAAGAAACTCGAGGAGTTTTCTAAGCAAAGGTGTTGCATTTATTCTCTCATCGTTATTGGTAAGCCAAGAAATTTCCTCTAAAACACCAGTAAATTTGCGAAGCTCTCCTGTAGTCGGATCACGTATCTCACTTCCTAGTTCTTTTCGTATATTGAACTGAAATTTGAGCCCGGGTTTGATTCTGAATATTACATCATCAAACACAACTCCCAATAAACTATTGTTAGTGGCAGTGTCAAAATCAATGTGGAAGGCGCTGCGCTTTCTCTGCATTCTCTCAATATCAAATAGGCACCACAGATTAAAATCCTTAATATACCAAGCTATCAAGAGTGGTAAATTCATTAACTTGGCATAGTTTGTCAATTTGGCGTAATAATTACCTCCGAAAGGTGCTAATTGTATTCCGTTGGTTTTCTTGACCTCTATAAGAGCTGGCATCTTCTTAGTCGCAAGGTCGAAAACGGCAAGAAAATCAGGCACTTGATATTCTTCTCTGGAAAGATTAGGAAACTGCTCTTGCTCCAATTTATGAATGAGTGAACACTTTCCCATCCATACACAAAGTGCGGCAAACTGGTCCTCTACGGGAAGACCATACTCAAGTTGCCTAACCTTATCAGCAATATCTTCCGGTTTTCCAGCCCATCCAAGCATCGAGACCACTTTGTGTAGTAGCATGGCCTTTTCAAAATTTTCTCTTACCATGAATATTCTCTTCTTCGTTACAGACTGTTCCTATATGGATTGTCAAACGCCCATCTGACGCTTAGAAATTGTAACAAGGCTGGCTGATGTTTGTCCATACCAGCATTAATTACTAGTCCGGGGAGGCTTTTCCTTTTCCTTGTTGTCCCGCTTCTAGAGGGGGATGATAAACGAGCTAGTTCTTCTTAGTGAACAATCGTTCTTTTTGTTAAATAATGAAGCTGAAAACATATTTTTGAGCACCTTAATAATTGAATAATCCGTGTCCAGAGCCTTGCCTTGTGGCTGGCAATAAAATGCCCTGGACTAGCTGACACTAGCCAGGGCAAATCTAACAAAGGGAGCGTGTCCACAATGCTAGATACACAGGAATATACCACACAGATTGACCACCATCAAGGCAACGGTAACGGTAATGGTAACGGCAACGGCAACGGATATGACCATCTAGAGGGTGATTGGGCACTATTCTATAAGGTAGCTAAAGGCTTCACTCACAGGGTCAAACCAGAGGACAAACAGGACTTCTTACACGACCTCTTGCTGGTGATGGCTCAAGTCAAGACAAAGTATGATGGTATCGGTAAAGACCTGACAGAAGCGGGATTGGTAAGGGTAGCTTGTTACGAAGTAGCCGACTACTGGCGAAAAAAGTTCAGGCATATTAACGGGATAGATTGTAGTCGGTGTAGCCAACAGCAAAGGCGTGAATGTAAGGAAAACGACCTGTTCAGTGAGTGTCCGAAAGCTATCAAGATGGAAAGCCTAGACAGGCTAATAGATGATGGCAACGGTAATCAGATTGAACTATGCCAGTTGATAGCCGATGATACAGCCGTTGACATTACGGCTAGGCTTGAAGCCAGATTTACCTTACAAAGCTATCCTCACAGGTTTATCAGGATTGCCTATAAGAAGTATGCGGGTTATCCACTTACCACCAGTGAAAGAAACTACCTTTACCAGCAAAGGCGGAAAGCCTTACAAAAAAGTTTGGCTCTTGTCTAACGATTTTCAGATTTTCAGCGACATATACAGTGAGAGGACAAAAAACCTCTTGCGGAGACTTGAACAATGCCAGCGAGTTGCGGGTTGAGCAAGGCTCTGGACAATTGAATATCAGGACTTCAGGCAAAGCAAATGTTACTTTCCGCTTTGCTCTTGTCCGTATCAAGCCGTCTCCGATAATATCGGAGCGATAGTGCCAGCGAGTTGCGGGCTATTGATAAGAGGCTTGAGAGGACACAGGGCGGGGCGATAAACAAAGCGACAATTGGTCAAAGGTATGGGGAAGCATTACCTTAAAAGCCTAGATAATAGGTAAGCGGGGCAATAAAGCCTAGCTTATACGGGATAAGACTTACCAATAGCCAGTCAATTGAAGTCCAAAGGGTAGAAAATAATAGGCAAAGTAGCCTCTATTGCATTAGGGGTTCCTTTGCCTTTTTTTGTGCCCATTTGGGGGGATAGTCCGGGGATGAGATGACCCAGGCTATCCCCCTTTTTTGTTTTTGAATAACCACAATGTGCTACAATGGTCGTCTAGCCCCTAATCCAGTGTACGATGGAATAACTATTTATGATAGAGAGAATTGAGTGGGAAGGGCGTACCAGCGAGTTGCGAAGCCCATTTATGAGGGGAATTGGGGAACGCCCATTACGGCTTACTCTTCATCCTCAGAGTCTTGTTGACCTAACCGAAGATGAAAAAGCTGCAATGGCTTTACTACATGAACTAAGCAATCTCCAGGAACTACAGTTCTTTTCCACGAGCCCGGGGGAGTTCCCCCATATCGAGCTAGGAGAACCAAGCGCACAAGAAGACCATATTCCAGTCGCGCTGAAGCGTGGTGATTCTGAAGAGATAATGTGGACGCTGGTGTGGAATAGGCATCAGTGGCCTAATATCGCGGCTAGGCTGGTGAACCCCGGGCGACAAAACTATGAAGATTTGCTTCACGACCTTCTTTTGGCTCAGGCACACAAGTCGGTTGGAGGAGATATTTTAATCACGAAATCACCTTTACTATTAAGTAACAGGAGTAACCAGCCTATTAGCGTGACCAACCCTCGAACACCTTTAGAGGCTACTCGGCTTGTTGGTCTGTTCTTGAGGTCACGGAACAACTATACTCATTCGGCTTCTCCAAAGGTGAAACGTACAACCAACCGAGGCATGTTTTATTGGGTCTTGGCAAGGTACCACCTGCCAAACATGTGGCGCTATTTCTCGGCATGCGTCAGGGCGGGTAAGCTGCGTGGCGACGACACACAAGCCCTGGGAGAGGCAATTCTACATCGGACAGTACGAGCCTTGGAGGCTCTAGACGCCATCGGAATCAGGTTTTACGCTTCTCATGATAGGGACGACTTCTTGGAGATTATGTACCATTTTGACTACCTTACGCTACTCTTAGCTGGTGCTATAGATGCACAAGCCCGCATTGCCAACCGTGCCTATCGGTTACGTACCAAAGAATGGTCTGCGAGCTTTCGCCATGATAGGTTTCTCAAAGCTGTCAGAGAGAATGGGGCTTGCGAATTACATCAACTGGCAGCAGATTTGAGATTTCAGAGCGTTCTTACGCTACTGTACGAACTGCGTAATACTATACATGGGGCAGCTCCCCAGGTCATCGCCTATCAAGATAATAGTAATCCTCGGATAACACACACACTGGCATTGGTCAGTCCAATTAGTGAAAAACTACTGAAGGCAGCTGGAGACTTGGACGGCATTGAGGAATGGGGACTTGCAACGAAATTCACGGAAGTTCTCCTTGAACCATACTCGTACGCAAGCGCACTCGTGGCAGCGAGCCTTAGGACTATCAATGACGTGGCTGGCACTACAGACGTTACTCGCCTCTTCCCAGATGGTCGGACTGTCCCTCCGCTAACAGACATGCCGAACGCCCCTGTGTGAGGTGGACCCCAAAATTCGGACAGGTTGTTAAGAGCGTATCCTGCCCCTAAAATAAAAAAGACAGGAAGGAGCAGGAGATTGAAACAAAACCGTAGGAAACACAGCCCCTCGTTCAAGGCCAAGGTAGCACTGGAAGCGTTAAAGGGAGAAGAGACGATTGCCGAATTGGCCAATCGATTTGAGGTTCACCCCAGTCAGATCCGCACGTGGAAGAAGTCTCTGAGTGAAGGTGCCACCGGCATTTTTGGCGGAGAGGAAGCCAGGAAAAAGAAGGATGAAGCCAATTTGGTTGCCCGGCTGTACCAGGAGATTGGCCAACTCAAGGTAGAGAAGGATTTTCTCGACAGAGCTTTAGGTCGCTGAGCGCAGAGCGGCGGCGTGAGGCGGTTGACCGCCGGCACCCGTCGCTTTCGATAGTCAGGCAGTGCCGGCTGCTCTCTATCAGCCGCTCCGGCCTCTACTACCAGCCGAAAGAGCTATCTGAAGAAGACCTTACCCTGATGAAGCTAATCGACCGTCAATATCTGGCCACACCGTTTTACGGGGCGCGCAAGATAGGTGCCTGTCTGAAAAGTAAAGACTACGTCATCAACCGGAAAAGGGTCCGGAGGCTGATGCGTCTCATGGGCATCCGGGCCATCTACCGTCATCCCAGGACGAGTAAACCAGGACCGGGACATAAGATCTACCCATACCTGCTTGGCGGCATGAAGATAACCCGTCCAAATCAGGTCTGGGCGGCTGATATAACGTACATTCCTATGGCACGGGGATTTCTCTATCTGGTAGCCATCATCGACTGGTACAGCCGTTACGTGCTCTCTTGGAGACTCTCCAACACCCTGGACGCCGACTTCTGTGTTGAAGCCCTGGAGGAGGCGCTTAAGAAGGGGAGACCGGAGATATTCAATACCGACCAGGGCAGTCAGTTTACCGGCGAGGCCTTCACCGGACTCCTTAAACAAAACGGGATCAAAATCAGCATGGACGGGAAAGGAAGCTACAATGACAATCTGTTCATCGAAAGGTTATGGCGGACTGTAAAGTACGAGGAAGTGTATCTGAAAGCCTATCAGGACGGCAGAGAGGCAAGAATAGGTCTCAGTAACTACTTCCGGTTCTATAACACCGAACGTCCCCATCAGACCCATAGTTACCGGACACCAGCCGAGGTATTTAACCCAGCCCCCATCCCGGTAGTAATCACTATAGGAGGTATGATAGAATCCTTAACACCAGACCCCTTGAGGATGTCAGGATCCGCTCTTAATATCGCCCCTCTCCTGTCCTAAGAATGGGGTCCACCTCAGTGTTTGACTTGGGTAAGCGATTCTCGCTTATGGCGTGAGAAATAGCGGCGAGAAAATGAGAGTAAAATTAACCGCTAACTAAGTAGAGGTTCCTTTGCCTTTTTTATTAGCTCGTTGGTTCAAATCAGACCTCTTTTAGCACTTTGGTAAATTGGCTTCGAATTAACCTCATATTTTTAAAAATAACCAATTTTTGAGCTTATGGACTGTAATTATGTTACCGACCTTATATTATCCATTGAGGATAATATATGTATAGATGCCTGCCGTGGCTCAATAGTTTTACAATCGACTGCCTTAGGGATAAAATGGGGCCAAGAGACAGACCGATTCCAACATATTATTACACGAGGGGTGACTATGGATAAGAAATGTCCGTATTGTGGACAAACACTTCGTGATTCTGCATTTAAGTGTAGCCGATGCAAGAGATGGGTTCCTAATGAACTTTTTGATAGATTGTGCGATGATGATGTTAAGCTTATAAAGAAGAACAACCTCATCCCTCATACACCATCTTTAATGACCATCATGGTAACTAGTTTTCTAAAAGATAGCAGTCTTAAGAAACAAGTGCGGGAGTCATTTGGCGGTAAGCTCGACAGGAGACAGCAGTTTAACCTTCTTGTATTCGAGTCATATTGCTATTTTTCTGCTATTCGTCTATCTGCCAAAACGAAACGAGGATACAAGGATACAATTATCGCTACATTAAAGGCTAAATTGCTGACCGGAATTATCGAATTATCTGGTGTGAAAGTGACTGGGGTTGAGCATGACGAGTCGACACGTATTCTAAGAGCAGAAGGGGAAGCACTTTATAATGAGTTTGACAATATTTGGAAGGATTTGGGAACTGATATGCCTTCCCAGGTAAGAAATACAACAGCTTTGGCATCTGCCGTATATGGTGACAAGCAAGCCAACATACTCAGTGGTTTACCTCTCTACGGACAATTTATAAATATGCCTGTTCATATGCGAGGACCATTCGCAGAAATATTTCTTGTCGAGGAAAAGGATTTCGATTGGCAAGCCATAGCCAGTGGAAGCGTACCATTGGAACATGGTGATAGAGAAGCAATAAACTCACCCTATGACCTACAAGAGTTAGATAGTGATATGGATGAGTTAGACCGTGAGTTTGAAGAGTCAAACAGGAAGACAGAGCAACTCTTTATCACGCATCCGAGGTTGTTGGAGGATATGCCAGATTCTGATTTATTGATACTCAAGAAGAATCATAACTCTAACCAGAAATTCGTCAAGCTAATTGATGATATTCTTGAATCCAGAACAAAGAGGAAAAAGGAATTTCAAGAATGATTGAAGAGGTGGGGGGTGAATTGCCTTGATTTCACAAGAACTTCGCGAGTTTTGTGAACGCTGGTTCGAGAAAGCTCAAGGGTATCAGGGACGGAGTATCCAGGAATGTTTTGATAGATTTTTCACGTTGTTTATCGTGTATAACAGACTTTACGCAGAATTGGCTCTATCTTGGGCAAGAACAGGGAGGATTATATTACGCAGTCGCAATCCCAGCGTTCCTGATGCCCAAGCAGCAAAACGTTACGTCCACAGCTATCTGGGCACGAACCATATCTGGTCAAGCTTCCAAGATGACGACCAATGTAAATGGGCAGTAGGCATAATATGTAAACTCTTAGAGAACCAAGTATTTGTAATCAAGCTGGACCGATTGAGTGGGGAGCCAAGACCAGAAGAGGACAAGAAGCTGCTTGAAAACTTGAGGTCAGAAAACCGGTATCGTAAGGTTGTTGCTTTGCTTGACACCATATACTCGATTAGATGCAACATGTTTCACGGGCATAAGGGTTTTGACAGCGTGCAGACTGAGCTTCTCGTTCCGGTGAACCTTCTGCTTGATAAACTGACTGCTCTGTTATACGAGAGGCTCAGTAGCGATGACAAGGTGGGAATATTACCCCTTGGCGAATCTGAGCGCGTCACCAAAGGGGGCTGGTATGTGAAGAAGCCTTTTACTAAAGGCCAGTAAGACGATAATCCACTATCAATCACTTTTTCTCAAATACCAGTTCGGAATCCTCCCGCTATGGGTTCGCAAAACTACGTCTCTTTTTTCTCCTCCTCAGCAACTGTCAATAGAGGTCTAATGACTAGCTCCTCCAATTTTTCACTTGAGGTAATCTCATAGAGTGGTACAACAAACGTCTCGGAACCTTCCATGTTTTCCGAAAATTTTGACCCCACAGTCTGGCGCCATCCCTCCAACTTAGGATGAGGCTTCCCGAAGAACCAATATTTGCACATGTAGTAATCATAATTCTTACTGGCAGTTTTGACCGTCATTGGTTTCTTATACTTTAGACGGCCTGCTGAGACCAAGGGTTCATTGACGTCCGTAGGGAGGTCAGCTCTTTGGTCTGAAGCAAAATGAATGCTTACAAACAGAACCTCATCGATCATAGGATCGTTAGGCACTAGCGTGGCCGGAGCGTAAAAACGAACGGCCCATCTTGCATACCAACGTTCTGGCATATTCAGAGAATAGGAAAATCCTGAAGGAGCTGTCGTATTGGTCGGTTCCCAGCCATGCTCACCAAGCAGACGGTCGGCATCCATTAGAAGCAATTGGGATTGCTTGTACAACCTTGTCAGGTTCTCGAATAGAACTTTGGTAGACGTCTCTTTATTCTCCGCCATTTTTCGTCACCTCGTACTTGTAGCTTACTCTTGCATGTTCTGGGATTTGAGGCCAGGCATAATTCTTAACAGGGATATTGTAAAACCGCGTTAGGTCAAAATGTACGCTGATTGGCTCCACACCTTGGAATACTGTTAGCCCCTTTCTTAGCAGCAACTTCAGCATATCCTCCATCACAGCTATGCTTTGGTGAGAATTCTCTTGCCTTAACCCTTTTTCTAGGATGGGTTGTAGAAACCTCCAGGATGTCCAATAAATATCACCTTTTCTATTACGTTTACGCTGATACTCCGACAATGACTGAGCAAGTAGCGTGCGCGGCATTCCCATGTCTTGTGTAACAAAGAGCAGGGTTCGAGAGGTAACAACGAAGTCTGAACTCCAATCAAGGTTTATTGGTGATATTGTATCTAAGTTGTCTAATTCACGAGCTAGTTGGTTATTGGGCGATTCTCCTTCATCCTCTTCACTCGAAAGCCCTGAACGATATTTGGCCTCAACAAAGAGAAGGTGGAGGCACTTCTTCTCCGTCTCAAGACCCACTATTACATCCGGCTCACAAGGCGTGCAACCAGGTAAATTTACCCAAGGCCAAAACGAGTAATGTATTCGTACCACATCACTAGGGATCGCAAGTGCATGACCATGAAAAGACTTGGCAGTATTCAGGAACTCCATCACGCCCTTATCAGGTGTAATGTATCGCAAGCTTCCGAAGATATCTGAAGTCAGCAGGTCCTCCATGCGCTCTGAAAGATTGGTGCCAAGTTCAGATATCTTGCCACGTATTTCCGCTATTGTCATGGGCTCATTATACACTTCTCAGTTGCGAAGTTAAAAAGGCATCCCATAAAAGTGTTTACTTGAGTTAAGCGACATAGAAGTATTGACAAACTCACAGATATAGTTTATACTTAATCTAAATTACAGCTATGTGAGGATTGTGCGATGATATCAACAAGACGGAAGCCGTTTCCAATAGGCCAGTCAACAGGAGTTACATTACCTGGGTCGATGAAAATCTCGAACGAGGTTTCAATGGCTGCCAGCGACCGGCTTGTTCTTGTGGATACCACCGGAGAAGTCCCTGAAGACAAGTTACTCCAGTTCTTTATGCAGTACATTGCACCTGCTTTTCCTAATTGGTGGGAGGAGCAGAAACGAGCTTCGAGACAGCCAGGCGGCTTTAGAGTGATGCAAGAGGAGGGACCCGCTCCGGCTCAAGCCGTTAAGCCTCCTGAGCCAACGATTGTGAAGCCCGAAGCGCAAATTCAGCCGGTAGTTTGCCCTAGATGTGCCGGGCAAATATCATGGAATATCGAGCAAGGGGTCGATGGGTTCTGTCCTTACTGCGGACTATTCTTACGACTGACACCAGGTTAGGAGGTACGAAAATGGAAACTGATTCACAAACAAATGACAACGAGAAGAAAGAGGCAATTACCTGGATGCGGGATGTGCTCACCGCCATGGTTGAAGTATGTCCCCTATCTTACCGACAAAAAAAGATGACAGCCTAGTATTTAAACAGGATGCCCGATTGGCTTATGGCCAGGTGGGTGGATACCTTAAATATCGATTACAAAGGTGGTAGAATCCGGTATCCCGACATGGCACAGCAGGCCAAGAGCGATGCTGTCAGAAATCTGGCACAACAGTATCTTGAGAGTCACGATGCCGTGCCCGTCGGTAACTGCCTTCAGGAGTTAAGCAGAAGTGTAGTGAAGCATTACCAGGCAGGAGATTTACCCTTTGATATCGAGACGGTTGAAAAGCAGGTCTGTGCCCTGGCTCTCACCAGCTGTAATGACGAAGGTGCCGAGTTTGCCGAATACGCCGGGGATATCCTCAGCAATGCTAAAACTCGCAATCACCCTATCGTTGATTATCATCTGGCTCTGGAATACGGAGACAAATCAAAGCTTGAATTACTTGACACTGCCCTTGCCGGTGGTCGATACGGTAGCTGGGCAGCCGAGCGTCTTACCGAAGCCGAGCGTTTTCTCGGTCTTGAACCACCGCACTTTACTATCCGGGTCGGTGAACGTACTCCCCAGTGGGACTTGCTCTGGAAAAAGCTATTTACAGGAGGTGATGAATAATGGACAATGAAATTGCCGCGGTATGGGCCAGGGTATCAACTGAACCCCAGCAAACGCTGGACAGCCAGGTAGCCCGGTCTATAGCAGAGTTGGAAAAGCGAGGCTATGTCGTACCACCTGAAAGAGTCCTGAAGGTAGACTGGACCTCCCTCGACCTTCTCTCCTGCCCGCAATTCGAGCAGTTGCGGCGCTGGGTGGTTAACAAGGAAATCGGCGCTATTGGTGTCTTTGACCGGGACCGCCTCCAGGCCAAGGCAGTACAACGGCTGCTGTTTCTCTCTGACTGCCGCGACAATAAGGTCGAAGTCGTGGTCTGCCAAGGGCCGCCGCTCCAGCAGGATAGCGACGGAGAGTGGGTCGAGTTCGGGCTGGCTAAGTCCAAAGAGATTTCTGTTTTGCGTGCCCAGCAGGGCTCCAGGGATGCTCTCAGGGAACGGGCTACGGTAAAGGGACTCTCCACTAATAACCATCCGCCATTCGGCTATGAGTTTGACGAAACCAAAACTCGGCTGGTAGCCACAGCCAACTGGGAAACGCGGTCACTCATCGTCCATGAATATCTGAAAGGCACCACACTCAAGGGTGTCACCAAGGTACTCCAGAAACGTGGTATCCTCAGTCCCAAAGGGAGAGAGTACTGGCCGGAGCCGACCATCTATCTCATTCTGACAGACTCCGTTAACTGCGGTGAGTACCGGGCCCTGCGGCGGGAAAGTGTCGAGCCGATTAAGCGTCGGGGTAACACCTATGGTAAAAGCTCGACCAGGCGTCGGTCTGGATTACCACTTCCTAACATCATCGTAGAAAAACCGATTATCACTCAATCCCAACACGATTGGATACAGGCGAAGCTGGAGCGGAACAGGCAAAATGCCAGGCGTAACGGAAAGAGAGAATATCTCCTACGCGGTATGATCTACTACGAAGGCGATAACCTGCGCTATTACGGTCGAGATATCAGGCATATATCCTGGGCATATCGGTATACACAGAGGGGTTACAAGGGCGATAATCCCAGGACATATCTACCCGGGCGGAAGACAGAAGCCCAGGTGGAAGCCAAGGCAAGGGAAATACTCACCAGCAATCAGGTCCTGGAGCATGAGATGGGTTGGAGAGAAGTAGCCATTCAAGAGACTATCTCAAAGCTAGACGGTGAGTTCAAGAGGCTTGACCGCAAGTCCAACGAGAACATCAATGCCGAATCAGAGCTGGTAAATCTCAGGATACGGGGTAAAGTCTCCGATGAGGCATATGACAGACAGATGGTTTTACTTCTCGTTGAAAGAAAGTGGGCATCTGAGGAAAGAGAACGAATCACTCAGAGGCTTACCGACCTTAAAAAGAAATCCGTGTCTCTGGTAAGTCTGGACCAGCTTCGCCAGCAGATGGCGGATAAGCTCTTCTCCGATAAGTTCGATGACCGCCGCTTCATTCTTGAAGCCCTCAACACCAGGGTGATTGTCACCACCGAAGGCACTATGGAGGTTGAATTTACCATCGGCGGAGATGAAAATGGCGGTGGCATTGTATTAAGCAGTCCCCTGAACGCTTGCCCTCAATATTCAATTGTTCTATTTTGAACACCCCCTGTTGGCTATCCGATAGTGGGCAAGGCTATCGGCTTCACCCAGTAGTAAGCTACCGACTACCCGCAACCCGCTGGCATAATCGGTGCTTCCACTATATAAGTCTCCGAAATGACCTGAAATCTTAGGTTGCCAGCAGTCTTTTTTGTTCCCGTCTCCGCCAATACCAGAGATATTGGTGCTCTTTGTTAGTAAGAGGTTGACTGCTATTCAGCTTGTCGGCTATCAGTAACAGCCTTTGCGGGAAGCCTAGCAGGAAAGTTCGGGCATCCACCCAAGCGTCAAGGTCAAGAGCCTTATCATCGGCTATCAGTTCACCTAGCTCGGTAGTATGCCCTTCACGGTCTATGATGGGCTTGTTTAGCCTCTCCAGCTTGATAGCTTTGGGACACTCGGTATAGAGGTAATCCTCTTTACACTTGTGCCGTTGAGCCTTGCTACAGTGTTTACAGTCCAAACCGCTACTATAGCTGTAATGGCTAAACCAGTAGTCGGCTACAGTTCGGCTGGCTATCCGATACATCACGGCTTCGGTAAACGGCTTATGTCCGTTATTACGCTCTACATCGGCAAGGGTCATTATTATCGTGTGGAGTATGTCCTCTTTGTCCTGTGGCTTTACCCTGTCGGTAAAGCGTGAAGCTACATCATAGTAGGCTAGCCATTCGCCTTCTAGCTGGTCGTAGCCGTTGCTGTGGACTGGAGCTTGCTTTCGCCTTCCGTTTGACCTAGACTTGATACTGCGGGGCTTTGTTGGTGATGACTGGCATATTGCCAGATGACCGCACCACTGACAAACGCCCTGCCTTGTTTTTAGAGTCCAGACCCGATGACATCGGCTACAATGACCTTGAGGACTGCCGTTATCGCCATCTGGTGCTGGTGGTGCTACTACGCTTGAACTCATACTTACCCCCTTTCAAGAGGGCAAGCGTTCAGGTCAGAGCTTTATTCGTATTCAGTTTTTAAGGTGCAGAAAAAATATGTTTTCAGCTTCATTATTTAACAATTAGTCATAAGGTAAAATTTCAAGAACTAGCACGTTTATCATCTTCCCCGGGGCGGGGAAGGAAATAAAAAGACAAAAAGAAAAGCCTCCCGAAATGGGGAGGCTTACCCTAGCATCGCAGAAGAATTCGTCAGACGTTACTTAATAGCAGTTTGTTCAACTAGTGATACAGGCTAGTATTAAGGAGAAAATAGTCATCCTTGCGTGGTCTGCCGATCAACTTGGGCCCAAACCAGAGCGAGCAACAGATAGAACATCAAATGCACTGTGAAGCCAATCACCTTCCTCAGCCACTGAAGTATTTCTTACGCTCTTTCGGCAGTATTCGCAGTAGCAATCATATCGCCAAGGTCGTCCGCGCTTTTAACCACCGATTTGCTAGTCGTCGCCGTAACCCAAGTCTTTGTCATAAACAGATGGAGGAGACTCTTCACAACCACTAGAATATATGTATTTCAGATTCAGATGTCCATAGGCTACAGTTGCCGCTCCGTAATTAACTGCTAAGGTATGACAGTAGACTTCACCGTTGCTTGTGTAATCGGGAAGGTATATCTCCACAATATTATAGCCCTCGTCGGGAACATCAGAGGCATCCGCATACACCGTCCCGTCATCTGGCTCAATAACTGCCCAGTTAGAGAGATCTGTCCAATCCCCACCTGTCCAGATAACGTTGAATGCATGAGAGTTACTCTTGGCGTACAACAAACAACCGTATCCTAACGTTCGATACGAAGCACGCTCGGTCTCCATCGCAAAGTGGCCGCATATATAAACAGGGGACTCTTCGCTATAAGGGTGCAAATGAGAACTTATCCAGCCGTCACCCCCTCCGGTATCACTACCTATGAAGTCGGATACGTTGGTTGAATCACAAGAGGATAGAAGAGCCATCTGACCCGGCGTAAGGTTATCAACCCATGCGGTAAAGGCTACTGGCGGGCTGTCTGGTGTATGCTCTATACTGATAAAGGTTATTTCGTCTAGGTCTGGTGCTGGATCGGTAATATAATCAGGGCTACTCATATCCAGGCTAATAAGTTCCCAAGTATTAGCGGTGTAAGTATAGTCCCACCTGTAGTACTTACTTGTATCCTCACAAAGGAAGACCCGGTTTTGTAAGAAGCTACTTGATGCTATAGAACAGCGATGCCAGAACTTTAAATAATCCCAGGAGCTCGCCATCAGGTTTTGAGTCTCCGTGTCGGTCCATACCATAGCATAACAGTAGTTCTGCACAGGGTTAGTAACGTCCTGCTTAATACTGCCTGTCCCGGCATACTTAGTTACGGTATCCAATTCTACAGCTTTTCCACCACCACCCCAGTTACCAATTTCGTCACAGAAGCTAATCATAGGTGTTAAAGTTTCATAACTACCTGTCTTGACAGCAGCCCGAATTGTGCTAAGGCTATCGCCGTTGACCTTGTCAAAATATTCGAAATCGGTGTAATCCACATCGTCATCGAAATCTAAGTCACATTCTCTGCTATAGGTGCCATATTCAGGTTCATCCAGCTCTGCTATTATCCTCTGGATCTTAGTTACATCTACGCTATCGATATCATGATCGACATCAGCATCAGCGCCTGGGGTCTTCTCATCAAGTTCAGCGATTATCCGCTGCGTCTTAGTGACGTCTAAGATGTTGATGCTTCCATCACCATTCGCATCTCCATGCAGGTAGTAGGCGTCGTCAAGTATCCAGAAATCTGAATCATTGACCACCCCATCGTCATTAAAGTCGACATCCACAACTTCGCAGAGAGGATAGGTGTCTGCCTGAACCAGGTAGCTTGGCATAAGCAGTGCTACCATCAGCATTGATATTATTGCTACTGAGCTAAAAAGTTTCAGTAATTTTCGCATTTCTTTCTCCTTTAGTTAAATCAAGCATCGCCCATGTTACGGCCTCTACCGCCACGGAGTATCATTGAAGTTCAAATTGTTTGATTAACATAATAGTTCGCCAAATGGCAAATGCCAATAGGCAATCGGGTATACAACCCTCCGTCTCTTTGACATATGTGAGATGACTTAAAAGCTTATTAGGTTGCTAAATGGCGTTTCAGGATTGCCTGTTTACCGGGTCTCCAAGCTGCGAATATCTGAAGGTGTGTTAGCGGCAATAAGCTTATCCAGATTGGTAGTCCTCCGCAATGATTCCTTAGTGGAATAATTTGGTCGCTGCCCTACGATGATGGCCTATGAACTAGATGCACTCATCCAAAATTCCTCTCCTCTTTGATTGCACATTTTTAGTAGGGCGGTAATAATTATGAGGCAATTCACATTATTGACTATAGTCATTATATGTGCTATAATGTGGACATATGTTGCCTAATGTATTCAAGCATATTTGCGACGTACACTATTTAAAAGAAAAATTATAAGGAGCCCACGAAAAGCTATTTAAAAAGTCTCTTGTTAGAGTGCTCATAATCGTAGTAATCTCTGCCTTAATGATCGTAGGCGGATAAAATGTTGAGCGGTTAATAGTTAAATTATGCAGGGGTATCATGAAGGAAACACAAAGAATACTGGCGGTAACAATTATTGGTGCCCTGTTGGCAATGCTTGCTCTGGGTGGCAGTGGGGCGCTGGCTACCACCGAGAAGCAGAATATCGCTGAAACTACCCTCCACATCCCTGAGAAGGAATGGGATAGAACCTTCGGCGGCTCAGAAGACGATTATAGCTACTCGGTAGCCGAGACCTCAGATGGCGGCTATATTATTGCCGGTCGTACATCCTCTTACGGTGCCGGATACAGCGATGTCTGGCTGATAAAGACGGATGATAATGGAAACAAGGAATGGGATAAAACCTTCGGCGGCTCAGAAGACGATTATGGCTACTCGGTAGCCGAGACCTCAGATGGTGGCTATGTTATCGTTGGCACTACAAGAACTTACGGTTCTGGTTTTGCTGATGTTTGGTTGATAAAGACGGATGATAATGGAAACAAGGAATGGGATAAAACCTTCGGCGGCTCACATCAGGACCATGGCCAATCAGTAGTCGAGACGTCGGGTGGAGGCTATGTTATTGTCGGCATCACATTCTCTAATACCAGCTACCCGTTGGGTGATGTCTGGTTGATAAAGACTGATAGTGATGGAAACAAGGAATGGGATAAAACCTTCGGCGGCTCAGCTGACGACTATGGCTACTCGGTAGTCGAGACCTCAGATGGCGGCTATGTTATTGCCGGTCGTACATCCTCTTACGGTGCCGGATACAGCGATGTCTGGTTGATAAAGACTGATAGTGATGGAAACAAGGAATGGGATAAAACCTTCGGCGGCTCAGATAGGGACTATAGTCACTCGGTAGTCGAGACCTCAGATAGCGGCTATGTTATTGCCGGTCGTACATCCTCTTACGGTGCCGGATACAGC
>Ga0307433_1000309_pt1 | contig 42381 bp, 17 predicted proteins | sample SalMarWE160210MG_FD_202166 | JGI IMG/M metagenome (GOLD analysis project Ga0307433, IMG submission 202166) | Salt marsh sediment microbial communities from the Plum Island Ecosystem LTER, Massachusetts, United States - WE1603-210 | ecosystem: Environmental > Aquatic > Marine > Intertidal zone >... | reverse complement strand
TGGACAGGTGGACCAACTTGAACTGGAACCCACTTGCCATCCTGAAATATCCACTCGATACGCCCGCCTTCACCTTCATCCATTTTCTCCTCTATATCCGGGACCATCGGCTCAAAGGTTGGTCCCGTCGTCTCGTCTATTGTAAAATCCATTGGTTCCTCTATGGTCTCTGGAGCAGCCGGTCTGCCAAATGATTTAAGTGCTTCTTCGATATCTATTGGTTCATCAAGTGCCCCCGGCATAGATGGCTCAGCGAATAATTCTTGTTTGTCATCGACACCCACCATTCGCTCACGCTCACCCACTCTTTCTTTGCGAGCCCGCTCGGACAACGTTTTCAATATGTCCTGAATACTTACAGGATTGTCTGTTCTCTCAGAATCAGTAATCCCTAAGGATTGTTCCGGCATCTGTCGATTTTCATCCCATCGCCGTTCATTACTGCGTGTTTGTTTAACCTTTTCCGGCCAGACTATATCGATAACATCTCTATCGGTCGCCAGCTCTGCGGAAGCTATAACTACTTTACTCTCGGGCCATTGATTTTGTGCCAGCGGTGTTATTACCTCCAGCCAATCTTTTTCTGGTTCGACCATTTCCTCCGGCTCAATAAGCTCTGGTTGGTTCCACTTTGGGCCAGTGCTTTCCTTCTCTATCTCTATCATCCCCGGCTCAATAATTTCAAAGTTCATTGGCCCAGCCATTGCATCTATGTACTGAGGACGACGTGTAACATAAATATAGCTTACGTTAAATTGCCGAGGACCACCCGCCATTGCAAGTGCATCGGCCAGCCTGAAATCATATCGAGGAATGACATACCGACCTGGTTCTGGTATACCGTCACCTAATATTGAAAAGGTACGCCATTCGGAGCCTAACAAAGTTACGGTAACGGAAGGACTTTTCAATATGCTCGGCGAAAGGATTTGCTTTATCTCCTCCTCAAGCTGTATCTCGGTCGCTCCTACTGCTTGAATTACACCAACATCCGGTATGGATATCTTTCCCGTCTCGGTTACAATATAATTGTCTGCAACTGTCTGTCCTTCTTGAAACAGTTCATGAATTGATATCCTTACAATGTCACCGGGACCAAATACATAATCAACCTCAACTGCCCTGCAATCTTCTGGTCTTGGTTCTTCCCCTCCTTCATATTCCGCTGACGATTCCTCAGCCACACCGAGCGTGTCTAATATTACGTTGACCGCCGGTGTAGGACGAAACCTGCCGATTTGCCTCGGTTCAAAGAACTTGTTGTTACAACCACAAGATAAAAGAGATAGAAGTAAAAGGTAAAAAGTACAAAAATGAATGAATAACGTCTTGCCTTTTTTTCCAGTTTGTATCCTTTTCATGGCATTATAATCCTCAAAAATCATCGAGCCTTCAGAATAGCCCTAAAATGTCAAAAACCCGTTTACTTGATGAAATTTATCGGTTCAATACCTATGCTGCTTAACTTTTTTTGATTGCGATAATGACAATATCACAAAGAAAATAAGAATTCTTTTTAAGACAACTCAAGAAAATACAACATCCTAAAGAATACATAAAACAAAGGGTACAATCCAAGGGCAAACCTCGGATTGTACCCGTCACAACTATTGATTTATAAGGCACTTATAGAATCAGCACCTCCTACCCATATATTCGTTTTACTCATACTCGTTTATTAAAAAATAAAAATTAATTTATTTAAATTTTTTAGATAAGTGATTTGATTGCTTTTGCTGCTTATCTATGGCCGATAATTATCGCAATACCAGCACAGGTAAAATCGCCGATTTCGCAGAAAAATTGTGAGAAATGCCGATAAAAATTGCTTAAGTTATGACTGTTTAAATGGTTTTCGTTCGCTTATACGCTCGGCTTGTTTAGTTAATTCTTCTTGAAATTGATTTCAGCAAGGCGGTTCAGCAAATTACCCCGGGCATCAGTCCTGGATATCTCAATCTTGGTAGGAACTAAGATACCTCCCTTGCCAACCACAGTATAGTCATAACCGCGAACTGATAAGAAGTTTTTCTCCCCACTATTGGCTAACCAAATTGTATCCACCAGAGAATTTTCTTTGTTTTGATAGAAAACCACCTCAGACCAATATGGTTTGGCAGGCATCAAATCAAGCTGCATATTACCGGCAGACGGCGCTCCTTGAATTGGTTCATACCAAAATCCTTTTATCTTGACTGGTTTAGGAACTTTGGCAAAAACAAAAGAGCCATCTAAAAAACGTACCGGTGCGCTTGTTATCATAAGTACTGATTCTGCAAAATCACGATAAATACTTTTAGCTGTCGGGATATCATCTTGTTTATCTGCCTTTATTATACCGAATTGCCCTTCTGACAATTGCCAGACGAACTTATTCAGCGGTTCCTGAGTTGAAACCAGAATGGAATTCGCCAACGGGCAAATCTCATAATGATGCTCTGTCAGATAGAAGCTGTCATCTCGCCCGTAAAAGGTTACCACACAATCAAATTCCAGCTTTTCTGCTCTTGTCCATGCCTGATGTCCACCGGCTGCTTCAATCGCAGCGGATGCGTAATCCGCAATGGTAAAATTAGGGTCGGTCAACCGCTGATAAACCAACGGGGTTTCTATCTTTTGCCGCTCACATCCTGCGAAAGTAAAACATACCAGAAGAACAAAACAGCTTATTTTCAGATATCGATTAATCATTTTGTTTTTGCTCGCATTTTATATTTGCTAATTGTTCCATCAGTACATATCTTTGAGCAGCGTCTCTACTGGCGAGTTTCATCAATTCCGCTGCCACTTCCGGCTTAGACTGTTTTAGCGTTCGATAGCGATTCTCACCGTAGGCATATTCTGCAAAATCAAACGTGGGCGGTTTCGAATCAAGCTGTAGTGGATTTTTACCCTGCTCTTTCAATCGTGGGTCGAATCTATATAGTGGCCAGTGACCACTGGCCACTGCCTGTTTCTGATGTTCATAACCGTTGACAAGATTAAAACCGTGGGCAATACAATGGGCATAAGCGATTATAAGCGAAGGACCGGGATACGCTTCTGCCTCGACAAAGGCCTTGACCGTCTGATTGGGATTTGCACCTAAAGCTACCTTAGCTACATAGATACTGCTATAAGTCATAGCCAATAGTCCCAGGTCTTTTTTAGGCCTTGGTTTTCCCGCTGCCGCAAATTTTGCTACCGCTGCTCTTGGCGTGGACTTTGACATCTGTCCACCTGTATTAGAATAGACTTCCGTATCCAATACCAGCGCATTGACATCGGCCCCGCTGGCTAACACGTGGTCAAGCCCGCCATATCCGATATCATAGGCCCATCCATCACCACCAAGAGCCCAGACGGATTTCCGCACAAGATAATCTGCTACGCTCAGCAACTTCTTGCATTCCGGGCAGTCGCTTTTCTTACATTGCCCTTTGAGTTTATCCACCCTGGCCCGCTGCTTCTCAATTGCATCTTGCTCCGGCTCATTTGCCAACGTGGCTGTCCGAATTTCTTCTGCCAGTTTCGTATCGACACAACCCCTGGCTGTTACTTTATCCAACATCCCAAGAGAATACTCTTTGAATTTGTTAACCGTCAGCCGCATACCCATTGCAAACTCAGCGCTATCCTCAAACAAGCTGTTACTCCAGGTAGGCCCCCTGCCGTCTTCTCTTTTCGTATAGGGTGTCGTTGGCAAATTGCCGCCATAAATCGATGAGCAGCCGGTTGCATTTCCAATATAGGCCCTGTCTCCAAACAGTTGCGTCAGCAGCTTTACATAAGGTGTTTCTCCGCAGCCGGCACAGGCACCGGAATACTCGAACAATGGCTGAATTAACTGACTGCCTTTCACTGTATTTGGCTTGAAAAGCTTTGGGTCTGTATTTGGAATCGACAGGAAATATCTGTAATTCTCACGTTCCTGTTCTCGCAGCGGCTCCTGCAGTGTCATATTGATTGCCTTTCGGCCTGTTGGCTGTTTGTTCTGGTCTTTTTCCTCAACTGGGCATCTGGCAACGCAAGCCCCACAGCCGGTACAATCCTCTGGAGCCACCTGGACGGTAAATTTCATACCTGCATAATCTTTACCTTTTGCATCTGCACTTTTGAATGTTTTCGGTGCATCTTTGAGGTACTTCTCATCATATGCTTTTATTCTTATAGCAGCGTGCGGACAGACCAGAGAGCAGGTTCCGCATTGGATACAAATATCCGGCTCCCACTGTGGGATATCAACAGCAACATTACGTTTTTCATATTGGGTTGTGCCGCTTGGGAATTTACCATCAGCCGGCATCTTGCTCACCGGCAGTTTATCACCACGAAATGCAATAAGCTCTCCGGTTACCTCCTTCACAAAATCAGGAGCATCCTCCGGGACTGGTGGACGCATCTTTATTTTACTGGTAACCTTATCAGGAACTTTAACTTCATAAATCTTTTCCAGAGCACCATCAACGGCGGCATTATTCATCTCAACGATTTTTTCACCTTTCCTACCGTAGGTCTTTTTAATAGCACCCTTGATGGCCTTAACCGCTGTATCCTGCAACATAATATTACTTATCTTGAAAAAGGCAGTTTGCATAATTACATTGATTCTTGGCCCCAAGCCGATTTCCTGTGCAAGCGAGACTGCATCGATGACGTAGAACTTCAGCTTCTTATCAATTATCTGTTTTTGCACCTCCTGTGGTAAAGTGTCCCACACCTCGTCCGGGCTGTGACTGCTGGTCAACAAGAACGTTGCGCCTGGACGAGCCGACGAAAGCATATCATACTTTTCAAGAAAGCTGGGCTTATGGCAGGCAATAAAATCGGCCTTTCCCACCAGGTACGGCCTGCGAATAAGCTCCGGGCCAAATCGTAGATGTGATATGGTCATTGAACCGGCTTTTCTCGAATCATAAACAAAGTAGCCCTGGGCAAAATTATCCGTTTGCTCACCGATAATTTTTATGGAGTTTTTATTTGCACCTACGGTCCCATCTGCACCGAGGCCATAAAACATACCGGAGAAAGACCTGCTGCCCTCAATTTCGAAGGATTCATCAACCTCCAGACTGGTATTGGTTACGTCATCAATGATACCCACCGTAAAGCCATTTTTAGGTTTTGCAGCATCGAGATTGTCAAAAACGGCTTTTACCATAGCCGGCGTAAAATCCTTCGAGCCAAGACCATATCTTCCGCCAGCAATTAATGGATACTTCTCAAATGATGCTTGGCCTTGCTCCATCGCATGACCGATTGCCGTGCGAACATCAAGGTACAACGGCTCACCGATGGAACCGGGTTCCTTTGTCCTGTCTAATACCGCTATTTTTTTTACGGTCTTTGGCAAAGCCGTAACAAAGTGATTGGTACTAAACGGTCGATAAAGTCGCACCTTTATAAGACCCACTTTTTCACCTTTGGATGCCAAGTATTCAACTGTCTCGTGGGTGGTATCTGCTGCAGAGCCCATCATAACGATGACTTTCTCCGCATCGTCGGCACCAACATAATCAAACAAACGATATTTGCGCCCTACGACCTTTGCGAATTTATCCATGGTTTCCTGAACAATCTGCGGCGTAGCTAAATAGTATTTATTTACTGTCTCTCTGCCCTGGAAATAAACGTCAGGATTCTGCGCAGTGCCGGAAATCATAGGTTTATCCGGTGTCAGCGCTCTGGCCTTATGTTTGGCCACAAGTGTATCATCAATCACCGCTCGCATATCATCGAGTGTCAGCTCCTCTACCTTTTGCACCTCATGGCTGGTCCTGAAGCCGTCAAAGAAGTGTAAAAATGGCACCTGCGAGGCAAGAGTTACCTGCTGGGCGATAAGTGCAAAATCCATAACCTCCTGTATATTGCACGAGCAGAGCATTCCGAATCCGGTCTCACGACAGGTCATCACATCGGAATGGTCGCCGAATATTGAAAGTGCCTGACAGGCCAGTGAGCGTGCAGAAATATGAAAGACGGTAGGCAGTAGTTCACCCGCGATTTTGTACATATTGGGTATCATCAGCAAAAGCCCCTGCGAAGCGGTAAAAGTCGTCGTTAGAGCGCCGGCCGCTAATGCCCCATGCACTGCCGCTGCTGCACCGGCTTCCGATTGCATTTCTGTAACCGAAGGGAGCGTACCCCATATATTAGGTTCGCCTTTGGCCGACCTTTCATCGGCAATTTCTCCCATAGATGAGCTTGGAGTAATGGGATATATTGCAATAACTTCGTTCGTAGCGTGGGCCACATATGCCGCAGCAGTATTGCCGTCAATCGTAACCATCCTGCGTTTCATAACTTACCAACCTTCCATTATTTAACAAAATCAATTGTTTTTTACAGACATCTGCAAACTATCGTTGCCTCAGGGCGCTTAATCCGCCTGCGGCGGGCTCCCCACATCGCGAAACATTTCTTATACTACTTTTTACCTGGTTAAGCAATATAAAATTACACAGAACTATAAAATGGTCTTGAGCTGCTTGTTTCTCCGGCCCGCCGCCTCGCGTCGGGAGACGCGGGGGCAGACACAATCTGCATAGAAATGGAATTAAAGAATGAGGAATAATCTCGAATCACGAAGCAAGAGACCTTAGCTACGCATTATTCTGCGTACCAACCGGCTTTGAGGTTGTTGTGCTCCATAAGGACTTGCAGGTCGTCCATATCAATCGTGCCATTCGTATTAATGTCTCCGAACAGATAAGTCTCCGGTGATTTACTTCCAGCCAGAAAGTTGCTCAGCAGAATAGCAATATCTGATTCGCTGACAATGCCATCGGCGTTCAAGTCATACCAAAAGATACTATCATCTTTCTTTCCTTCGCTGACACTCCAGGCCAGGCCGTATCGCTGGGTCTCGGCTACTTCCTCCTGTTTTCCAACATCGCTGATAGAAAGAACAATCTCGTAGCTGGTGTAATTAGCATCTGCGGCAGCGTAAATATGTTCAACGTTGTCAACGCTGCTGTCACTGTAATCGAGCAGATAATCATTTTGGGGGTCATCAACGTCAACAGCCCAAAGCTCAAGCCGAAGGTCAGCGTCTTTATCCGGCAACGGCTCAAAAGGATAAGAGCTGCTGTAGTGTTTGTTCCAGGTCGCCGTGACAGTAATGATTTTATTAGCTGGTTCTTCGAGCGTGATTTTGTACATGTTTTGAGGTGTTTCGATTTTATCCAACTGATTTAAATCCCAGCCGGTAGTCGGACAATCGCCGGGTTTATTTTGGCCGGCAATCAGATGCTCAAAAGCACCGACGGCATTTAACATACCCGCACCCTGAATATAATCCAGCGGAACAAAACGGTCGTCTTCTAACGTTAGTCTGCCTTTATGCCAGAAGGGAAGTTTCGTTGCAGAATTTAGCAGAACAGCTTTCATTACGCAGCTTCCACCCTCCGGTGAGACAGCAGAGCTAAGGTTAGGGTCCTGCCTGGCTTTTTGCACAAGCAGGCCGATAGCTCCTGCGACTGTCGGCGTCGCAAAGCTCGACCAGTCACCGGTCGGCTCATAGTATTCGAGATGGTTTGCATCGGCTACCAGGCAGTTGCCGGGTGCGACGATGTCTGGCTTACATCTTCCGTCACCGGTCGGGCCAAAACTGGAATGTTCCGGATAGGCCAAAGCAAAATTCGCCAGATTAGTTGCAAGGTCTTCGGTATCCACCGAAGCAAGCACACCAACGCCAATGACATTTGCCGCCGCACCGGGGTAAAGAACAGGGTCGTTGGCATTCAAGCCGTTGCCTATTCCGGCCACGATAATAAGACCGTGGTGTTCTGCCAATGACTCAATACCCCTTGTCCACCAATCTTCGGACTGGCTGCCCATGGCGGCAACTACAATATCAGCGTTTGGCGGCGAGTACGATAATACATTATTAGTCAGGAAATACCAAAATTCGTAAACCTCGCCTTGAGCCTGCGGTGCTATGCCTTGATAATAGAAGTGTCCCAGCTTAGAGTTAAACGCAGTAGAGTCCTCACCAAACAATATAGAGCAAATAGCAGTTGAATGGGGTGAAATGCCAGCCGGTAGCTCAGCGTAGTCGTGAAAGCCAAATTTCGCAGCTCCGAAGCACTTATGGTGGATATTCGGTCGGTAATCGTTTTGGGGTTCACCATCAATATAAGTAATGCTCCGGCAAATAACGGCGAATTTGACGCCCGAGCCGGTCAAAGCGGGGTCTATCTGTCTTAAGGCATAAACTCCGGTGTGATTTAGGACTTGCGGCTGTACCTGTAGGCCCTCGGCCCCGGCAGCGGTGCTCTTAAATGCCAACAGAGCTGCCAGAGAAACCGTCAGGAACAAAACTGCCATCCTTTTAGTAGGTTGCACCATCCCATAACCCCGGAAGCTGGAATAAAAGCTAAAAAAACAAATTAGCCACGAATTCTTACCCAATTATAATAGCAGAAAAACACCTTTTTTTCAAGTAAATTATCCCGCTGTTTTTACAAAAATCAAGCATTTTTCAGCTAAAAAACCGGCCACCGAAAAACTAATTTACAAATCTTGCCTTTACGGAACGTAACTGCTATACTCTGAGCAATATTTCGGTTTTATTTGACATGAGGTTTGCCACAATTATGAAAGTAATCTTAAATTCTAAGCAGATTGGGGAAACTCTCAACGACCTGACAAGTAGTATCGTATCTGATATACCCTCCGGAGTAGATATTGCTGTAATTGGCATCCGCAGCAGGGGAGAGGTTCTCGCCCAAAGGCTATCAAGCCGATTGTCAAAGAAACTAAGCAAGGATGTTCTATGTGGGACTCTTGATATTACGCTTTACCGTGACGACTTGAATTCGCCGCAAGGTGCTGCTCAACCACAGGTTCGGACTACCGAAATCGGCTTCGATATAGACGACAAAATCATAATTTTGGTTGATGATGTTTTATATACCGGCCGGTCTGCCCGTGCGGCAATGGACGCCCTCATAGATTTAGGCAGACCCAAGGCGATACGGCTTGCGGTCCTTGTTGATAGAGCCGGCAGAGAATTTCCGATACAGGCCGATTACGCCGGCTACAAATCTGATGCTGCACCCGGAGAATTAGTACAGGTCTTTCTCGACGAGCCAGACGGTAAAGAAGAGGTTGTCATAGAATAAAGAATGCCGAATTTTGAACGTCTAATAACAAAATAAGAGATTCGACACTATGGCGTTAAAAAGGAAAAATAAACAGTTTAAGTGGCACCACAAACATCTACTCGGGCTTCGGGAATTAAACGCCGAGGAGATTACATATATTCTTGACACAGCTAAGGGCTTTGAGCAGATAAGCACCCGGTCGGTAAAAAAAGCACCGCCCTTGCGAGGCAAGGTCGTTGTGAATTTATTCTTCGAGGACAGCACACGGACACGCAACAGCTTTACTCTCGCGGCAAACAGATTAAGCGCAGATGTCATAGAATTTACCCAGAAGACCAGCTCCGTCAGTAAAGGCGAGACGCTGTTGGATACAGCGAGGAACTTGGAAGCGATGGGAATCGATATAGTCGTAATTCGCCACGATGCCGGCGGAGCAGCAACATTATTGAGCAGGAATATCAACGCTTGTGTGGTCAATGCCGGCGACGGCTTCTGTGAGCATCCGACGCAAGGGCTTCTGGATGTCTATACGATTCGTAAGATTAAAGGGACTCTTGAGGGTTTGAAGATAGCGATTGTTGGTGATATTGTACACTCTCGCGTTGCCCGCAGCGATATGTGGGCAATGACAAAGCTCGGAGCCGAGGTCATACTTGTCGGTCCGCCAACGCTTATACCGGCACAGGTAAACAAACTGCCGGTCAGCGTAAGCTATTCGCTCGATGAGGTTATCGAAAAGGTGGACGTGATAAACATGCTTCGGATTCAATTTGAACGGCTCGGGGGTAATCCCTTCCCCTCGATACGGGAATATTCCCATTACTTTGGGCTGACTGTGGAGCGCGTGAAAAGGGCAAAACCTGATATTCTGGTTATGCACCCCGGCCCGATTAATAGAGGCCTGGAGATGGAAAGTGAGGTGGCAGACGGGGCAAACAGTGTTATCCTTGACCAGGTTACTAATGGCCTGGCTGTCAGAATGGCGGTGCTGTTTCTGGTCAACCAGGCAGCAGCACAGCAGATTGATTAGTGATTATTGATAATTGATTATTGAGTTTTGAAGGAATAGAAAAATGAAAAGTCAAATGTTGGTATCGCTGCTATCGGTTTTTATCCTTGCCACTTTCTCTTTAGCTGAGGGTGATGCTTCGGAAGTTACCGGCGCAATCTCCAACGTTATACTATATCGAGGCCAGGCGCTGGTGACGCGGACAATTGAGCTCGAACTTCCCACCGGTGGCTCGCAGATAATTGTTCAGAAGCTGCCTAATGCGATTATCTCCGAGACCCTCTACGCTCAGGCTTTGGGTAATGTAACGGTTACAAGCGTTCGCTACCGCGAACGGGCAGTCAAAGAAGACACTCGCGAAGAAGTTAAGCAGCTGGATGCCGAAATACGAGAGGCCGAGGCCCTTCTGCGACATGCTGAAGCCAGGATGAGGTTGATACATTCTCATATCAGAGCTCTTAACAAGCTTGTGGATTTTACAGTTGATGCTGAGAGGAGCGATTTGAACAGGGGTGTATTGCAGTTTGAGCCCTTACAGCAGCTTATAGAATTCAAAGAGTCGAAGCATTTCGAGCACAACGAAGAGTTTATGAAAGTTGATGATGAAATACTCGAGCTGAAAAGGCAATCGGAATTGCTACAGCGCAAACGAAAGAAGCTAAAGGCGGGCAGAAGCAAAACCGAACGTGAGGCCGTCCTTTTTGTCAACAATCCCAAAGACAACAAGGCCGTTATCGAACTAAGCTACCTGGTTAATAAGGCAAGCTGGCTGCCGCAGTATAATCTTCGAGCCAAGCCGGACGAATCGAAGGTGGCCGTTGAATACAATGCGATAATTCATCAATCCAGCGGTGAAGACTGGGTCGATGTGGCGATGAGTCTTTCAACAGCACAGCCGACGACAGTAGCGAGCCCGCCGACGCTCGAACCTCTGCAGGTGGCAGTGGCCGCCGGCAAGCCAAGAAGGTGGATATCTCGAATGAAGGAAACGGCTCAGGTACAGGAAGAACTGCCCCCTGGCAAAGGCGTATATCGAGATTTGAGCGAGCAATTTAAGAAAGTACAGACAGATCGTCGCCAAATGGCCAGAAAGGGTAAAACCGCTGAGCGTGCGCTTAACACAGCCGCCCTAAGTAGTCAAATGATGGAGTTACAAGTGGCTGATAAGGCCGGTGTCCAGCTCATAAAGCAAGAGGCGATAAGGTTTGCTCGAACGGAGGGGGTAAGCGTCACCTATGATTTAGGCGGCAGTCTGTCAATGCCGAGCCGCAGCGACCAGCAGTTACTCACTATAGCTGCTTTCGAGGCCAAAGCAGATTTTCTTATGATAGGAACACCGCTTCTGACAGATTACGTATACCTTCAGGGTGATATTGTCAATGATAGTAACACTATAATGCTGGCTGGTCCTGCCAGTATGTATCGCGACGGTGAATTTGTCGGCAAGGGGCAGCTTAAAATGGTAACTATTGGTGAAAAATTTACAGCGGGCTTCGGTGTGGACAGCCAGGTCCAGATCTCAAGGGAATTCAAAGACAAGAAGGTAGACACGCTTTGGGGCAACCGGGTAGAAAAATATAACTATCGCATTGCCATCGACAATTACAAAAACATGCCGGTCAAACTTCGTCTGCTGGAGAGGATACCTTATACTAAGGACGAGGAACTGGAAATTACAGGTTTTCAAACAAATGTTCCGCTCAGCACGGACGCGGACTACTTGAGAACCGAGAAGGACAAAGCGATTCTGCGGTGGGATTTGACTTTGGCACCTGCTACGGCTGAGAAGAAAGCAACGATAATAACTTACAGCTACAGTATGGAGTATGATAACGATATGCACATTCAGCCGGTGCGTTGACGGGGAGGCTGAAACTTTATGAGTGAGCTTTTAATAAAAAACGGGCGGGTAATAGACCCGGCGAACGGCATCGATAAAAAATGCGATGTGCTTATTGTCGATGAAAGAATCGCAGAGGTCGGCAAAATTGAAAAATCCGCACAGACCATTATCGATGCCACTGGTAAACTGGTAACGCCGGGCTTGATTGACATCCACGTTCACTTTCGTGAGCCGGGAGATGAAGAGGAAGAAACAATAGCAAGCGGTTCCACTGCCGCTGTTGCAGCAGGTTTTACATCTGTGGTTTGCATGCCGAATACCAACCCCCCTATCGAAAATGAGACCGACGTCGAATATATCCATCGAAAAGCCAGACAAGCAAGAAAAACCCACGTCTATACAATGGGAGCCATCACAAAAGGCCGTGAAGGAATCGAGCTGGCGGAGATGGGCTTTATGGCTGAGGCCGGTGCTGTTGGCTTCACCGATGATGGCAATGGAGTACAGGACCCGGCCGTAATGCTTCGAGCACTGAAATATGCCTCGATGTTCAACGTTGTGATAAGCCAGCATTGTCAGGATGACAGAATTGCAGGAAAAGGGGTAATGAACTCCGGTTATTATTCTGCGATACTCGGGCTGCCGGGTTTGGACCCGCTCGCAGAGCAGGCAATGCTCTGGCGCGATATTCAATTTATTAAGAAGTTCCCTGCTGAGCGGATTCGATACCACGCTCAGCATATATCGACAGCAGAGTCGGCTGAGCTGATAAGGGCCGCCAAAAAAGAATCGCTGCCGATTACCTGCGAGGTAACGCCGCATCATCTGCTTTTAACCGAGCAATGTTGCAGCGAATACGATACCAACTATAAGGTCAATCCGCCTTTGCGGACAGCAAAGGACGTTGAGGCCTTAAAGCAGGCGATTGCCGAAGGATTTGTGGACGCTTTGGTAACCGACCACGCACCACATTTGCAAAGTGAAAAGGAGCTGGAGTTCCTGGCCGCACCCTTTGGGATAGCTTCACTGGAATGTTCGCTGGCTCTTTTTGTTAAAGCACTTATCGGGCCGGGTATTTTAGACTGGCCTGGCCTTATTGAATTGATGACGGTCAGACCCGCCAAAATAATCGGCGTAGATAAAGGAACGCTCGGAGTAGGCAAGCAGGCAGACGTTACTATTATAGACCCTGATGCCGAGTATGAAGTCGACGTAAATACATTCCACTCAAAAAGCAGAAACTGTCCTTATCACGGCTGGGAAGTTAAAGGTAAGGTTGAGAAAACAATCGTCGGCGGCGAAATAAGGTATTCTTGCGGTAATTGATAAATGCCGATTATTATTGATGGTCATAATCTGCTACATACAGTTCGAAAGACCGACGAGGAGCTCCAATCAATCAGCGACATTCAGTTATGCCAGGTTATAAGCAGATACCTTAAACTTATTAGAGAAAAGGGTGAGATTGTTTTCGATGGTACCGGGCCAAAGGATAAAAGCGGATTTGATAATATCGCTAACCTTGAGGTCCTTTTTGTCGGGCGGGCTACCGACGCCGATACGGTAATCGAGCACAAAATAAGATTAAATACAGCACCAAAAAGATTGACAATTGTCAGTAGCGACCACAGGTTGCGAAAGGCAGCTCAGGCAAGAAAGGCGACAACCCTCAAATCCGAGGCCTTTTGGGCGGGCCTCCAGAAGCAATTTAGCCGTAAAAAGAAGCCAAAAGAGCCGGCAGAAAAACGCCGGGGACTCAACGAGAGCGAAACCAAGCTGTGGATGCAGTTTTTCGGCTTGGAACAGTAGTCAGCACAGCAAAAAACCTCAAATTATGGGAAATCCCACTCCAAATTAGCCCTCAAAGCTGTATAAATGAAGGGTACTGCTGCTAAAAAACCTATCCAATTTTACAAAAGCCCCATTTCCGGACTGAAAAACGTGATTTTGACGAAAAAAATTTGTACATCGCGTTAGCCCTTAGCCAACTCGATAAATAAAATATTTAATTTTTTATTTTTTTCTTGAAATTTTTCTCTCCACCATATATAATATGGGAAATTTAGGAAGAGTGGTGAAAGGGTGTATATCTACATCTAACTAAGCACTCCCCATAAAAAGGCTTGTTTTTCCAATTCTAAACATGGATTGGAAATGTTATTTTGGTACGCCTGTATGTCAGGTTATAGCCAGAAAAGGTGTAGAGTTTATCGCGAAAAAAATGGAACTGAGGAGATAATACATGGAGGAGCATGAAGTAAGCAAAACATTAGTCAACCAGACAATCTCAAAACTTCTTGATTTTGACAGCATGCCGGGTGCCAAAAAAACCAATCCCCTTGAGCTGTTGAAGTCCCCTCAAGCAAATCACCAAAATGATGCTGATACTTTCGCAGAAACCTCTTGCCCCCCTATCTCGCAAACGTGCTGGCAACAAATGGGGAACAGAACTTTAGAACAGCAGGGTCAAACAAATGGAAATCAGATATTTGTTGTTGTCGCATGGGTTCTTCTGCTCTTGATTGTCTGGGTAGTGGTAGGAAACAGACTGCAGCTTCCTCTGGGCTTAGAAGTGATAGAAGAAACTTATGGCAACCTCTTTTACGTATGTATGCTGGTACTTGCCGGGTTTGTCTTGAGTCTCACAACGTGGTTATACTGGAAAAACAAGCTCACCAAGACCGCAAACATAGGCGTGGTTATCGTTATAGTCTTGTCAGTATCATTGCCAATCTTGACAATGGAATCAGGTGGCGGAGCCACTAATATAGGAAGACTAACCAGAACCCTCTCGGGTTTTCCACTTACCCCTACGGCATCATTTTACGAACCGATAAGCGGCATCATTTATAGCGAAGACAAGCCGTCTGCCATACTCGGCGGAAGAATAATACATGAAGGAGACACCCAATACGGCATTAAGATTATCAAAATCCACAAGGACAAAGTCGAATTCGAAGAAAACGGCAAAAGGTGGACCCAGCGGCTGTAAAAACTCATAAGGGCTTATTACAGATAAATAAAATCATACCATTACACAGCCTCAGCAGTAAAATCGTACTATAAAAACGGCTAAAATTCATCTTTCAATTTCCCTGCATTTCTGCTAAAAGTATTCAAGAATCCGACTGGATACTGGATACTATATGCTCGATACTCGACGAAAATCCAGCATCCAGAATCGAGCATCGATTATGAAGCTTATTGTGAAAAAATCTCGGCTCAAAGGCACAGTGGTAACCCCGGCTTCCAAATCGCATACCATCCGTGCCATTGCGATTGGCTCTTTAGCTGCCGGCGAAAGTATCATCCGTAACCCCCTGTCCTCAACAGATACGCAGGCAGCAGTAGATTGTTACAAGGCATTAGGCGCTCAGATTGACACATCCGACCCTAAGCTCTGGAAAGTAAATGGTACAGCAGGATACACTTCCGCCCTATTGGAAATTATCGATGTGGGCAATTCCGGCACAACCCTGCGTATCGCAATGGGTTCAGCTGCTCTGACCCCACCTGGCCAGACCGTAATCTTCACTGGTGATGAGCAAATCCAGACCCGCCCTATCAGCCCTTTGATGGATTCGCTTGTAGATTTAGGAGCAAAATGCAAATCTCTTAATAACAACGGTAAAGTACCCCTTGAGGTAACCGGTAAGCTGACAGGCGGACAAACAACAATTGCTGCATCTACCAGCCAATATCTATCCAGTCTCCTGCTGTGCACACCTCTGGCAGCCAAAGATAGTGAGATAGATGTCACTCTACTAAACGAGCCTGGCTACGTGCAAATGACGCTCGATTGGCTTGATAAACAACAAATAAAATATGAAAACCAAAAATTCAAAAAATTCAAAATTACAGGCAATCAAAGTTACAAATCCTTTGATGAGACAATCTGCGCCGATTTTTCCAGCGCCACCTTCTTTCTATGCGCTGCTGCCCTTCTTGCAGATGAGGTAACCCTACTTGGCCTGGATTTCTCAGATAGTCAGCCGGACAAAGCTGTAGTCGATTATCTCAAAGCAATGGGAGCCGATATAACCATTGAGCCGAATTCAATAACGGTTAAATCTACTCTACTCAAAGGTGCCGAAATAGATATGAACCAAACCCCCGACGCCCTGCCTGCTATGGCCGTAACCGCAGCTTTTGCCGAAGGCACAACCCGTCTTGTCAATGTCCCTCAGGCACGGAATAAAGAGACCGACAGAATAAAATGTATGGCCGAAGAGCTGAAAAAAATGGCCATAGATGTTGAAGAACTACCCGATGGCCTTATAATACGCGGCGGTTTACGAGTTGCGAGTCACGAGCGACGAGCGACGAATCACCTCGACGGCAGATACGACCATCGAATTGTTATGGCTTTGTCGTTAGCCGGTCTGGTTATCGATGGTAAAACCACCATCGATACCGCCGAAGCAATTAGTGTAACATTCCCTGGCTATGTACATTCGATGAAAAGTATCGGGGCAAATATGGAATTAGTAAGTACCTAAAGTTTGAAGTGACTAAAGTACAAGACACTTATAACTTTAGCCCACTTTAGGCACTTTAGCTCACTTTAGGCACTTTAGCTCACTTTAGGCACTTTAGCCCACTTTAGGCACTTTAGCTCACTTTAGGCACTTTAGCTCACTTTAGGCACTTTAGCTCACTTTTAATTTCCTCTGCGTTCTTCGCGTTCTCCGCGGTTAATATTTTTTATTTTTACTATATTTATATTGAAAAACGGCCCATGTCTTGTATAATACCGAATGTGCTCAGGCAGCACACGTTCGCGGAGCTCCGCAAGTCAGATTTATCCATAAAGTATTGTCTATTAAGGATTAGCCAACTATGAACTATGAACAACGAACTATGAACAAATCAATGAACTATGAACGACAAACTACGAACCTTTTTATGCAAAACAAACCCAATTTCCCTAAAAATCAGGTGATTGTAAGCTCTTGTAAAAGCAAGTGTTATGAAAATGAACATCGATTTTTGGCCCAAAAATCCCAAACCCAATTTTTCTGGATGCCTAAAATGAACTTAAGTTACGTGGAAACAAAGGGCTATGAACAACGAACAATGAACAACGAACTCATAAAAACAAACCCAAACAAAGCCAAAGCTAATAGCATGGGAAATCTATTTGACCATATTGAAATTTTTGTCTTCAAGACAAAGTTAAAAATCTTGATTTTGCGAGACAGGCTCGATATTCTACTTATAGCAAAGATATACATTTGTTTATGGGAAAACCCAGGTAAAAAAACTTTTTAAGGGGATTGATTAGTAATGTTAGGTTGTCACATAGGACGAATGTTTCAGGTAACGGTGGCCGGCGGCTCGTATCAGGAGGGCTTAACTTCTGTCTTACATGGCGTTCCGCCTGGAATGTTACTTACTGAGCAGGAAATCTACGGTGATTTGCTTCTTAGAAAGCCGGGTGCTGATGAATTAAGTAGCCCGCGAAAAGAGCCGGACCTTCCGGTTATCTACTCCGGCCTGAATGCAGCCGACACTATCGAAGGTGCGGCAAATAAGAACCATACTAACGGCACACCGCTGGCAATTCTGATTCCCAACCTGGACCGCCATTTCATTCACATCAAGCAGTATCAGGACACAAATCGCACCCCACGCCCCGGTCATGCATCATACGCCTCCTTTATAAAGTATGGCCCAGACGATGACGCCATCGGTGCCGGCATTTTCAGCGGTCGCTATACCTCCACTATCGTAGCTGCCGGATGTGTCGCCAAAAAAGTTTTGAAGAAATGCGGTATCGAAGTGTTTGCCTATATCAAGGAAATCGCCGGTGTTAGATGTCCCGATGTTCCTCACGACCAGGCCGTTAAATACACCAATAAATACAAGAAAATGCGATGTGACCTCGACCCATTTTATCAGGAAATCTATGTCAAAGGCCGTATCAATATGGATATGCGATTTCTGGAAAAAACAAAGGTCTTAGCTGAGATTGAAAAAGAAATAGACGAAATACGCAAAAAGGCACCAAAAATGAATTCTGAGCAAATTAAGGACAAATACGGCGTCCATCACATCGTGAACTGTCCGGATATCCAGGCGGCACAGGCAATGACCGATGCCTGCAATAAAATCTCCGCCACAGGCGACTCCGCCGGCGGACAGGTCGAGGTTGTTGTAACCGGCGTCCCCACGGGCCTTGGCGAGCCGGTCTTTTATAAGCTCGATGGTGAATTAGGCAAAATGCTTGGTATCGGAGCAGTTAAGGCCGTCGAAGTCGGTGCCGGTATCGCTGTCAAGGATATGACAGGCAGTCAAAATAATGACCAGATGTCTGCGAAAGATGGTAAGGTTATTTTCGAGTCGAATAATGCCGGCGGTATTACAGGCGGCCTTTCTACCGGCCAACCCATCATCGCCCGTCTTACGGTCAAACCCACACCTACAATTGACAAACGGCAGAAAACAATTGATAAATACACACTGGAAAACAAAGAGCTGGCTGCCATTACAAGGCGAGATGCTACGATTGCAGGTCGCATCTGGCCCGTTGCTGAAAACTATACAGCTTTGGTCATCCTCGACCACCTGCTGATGCACTACGGCTACCAGACGCTCAAGGCCAAATGATACTATTCTCTACGAAATAAAAAAGCCCCAGGTTTTGCCTGGGGCTTTCTATATCACTCGTCATTTTGGTCAACGATTTAATCTCCATAAGGTGGTGCCGGCCATGCAGCTTCTATAGGCGAAGGGTCGGTTATGTTCCAGTACTCGTCACGTACAATAACATACCACAGAGTATATACGGTCTTATAGCCAATATTTACGGCATACCTCCGGTCTGTTTGCCAATCACTACTTAATCCACCATAATTGTCGCATACGAATTTATAATAGACAATGCTGGCATCCGTGGCTTCTTGCGCTCTCATTTCAGCCCAGTAATCAGTCGGACCACTCCAGTGATACTCCATTCTCGGGGAGCCGTTCGGCTCGCCTTCCGGATCCCACTGCGCTGGATTGGGTAGCGGCTTATCTTGATCCGGCGGAGAAAGCGTTGTTATATACACCCAGTCCGACCGGCTGGTTTCGTTATTGTAACCATCCTTGGCTCTGACCCTGTAGGCATATTGGGTTTCGGGTACGAGGTTGAAGTCTGTATAGGTCGGCGTTTCACCCAGAGCAAAACTCAGCCAGCCGCTATCGTCTGCACCGGCAACATTGGTGTCAGCTTCGAAATAATACTCAACATACTCATCGCCGCTGTCATCATAGGAGACTCTAGAAGTCATTGTAATTGTTGTCGAATTCGGCTCATTGGTGTCTATGTAAGGCGCAGGGTCAGGTGCCGTATTATCGTTTATACCGGCATAGCCTATCTCGGACCATTCACTTTCATTACCTAATTCATCTTTTGTCTTTACCCTGTAGCCGTATTGAGTCCCCAGGATAATGCTCGTGTCGGTCCATGTTGGGCTACTCCGCCAGCCGCTACACGGGTCGCCTAATGGCAGCCGCTCGAAGTAGTACTTGACGTTCCAGCCCCAGCCATCTACCGCTTCTTTCGCCTCCATACTGATGGATGTCGGTGATGCTATGTGAGGCGGGTCCTCCCACTCGCTTGGATTTGGAATCGGAGCAGATGCATCTTCAGTCAGCCAGCAATTAACAAAGGCGGCCAGGTCATTATTGTTAACAACAGTATCGATTGTAAAGTCCGTGCCCGCACACCATCCATTAGCCCCGGAACAACCCACATCGAGCCAATGCAGTGCAAACATCGCAAAGTCTCTAAAGTCAATGAAACCTTCCGGGTCACCATTCAGGTCTTTATCGAAGAGGTTGCAGAAACCGCATATCTCGTAAACCGATGGGTAGTGATAGCCCATGTCAACGATGCCCCTGTCTAATTCTTCATCGGTACGTGTAGTGTACCCGGTCATATCAATAAGATTTACGACCATATCAAGATTACTCGCAAGGTCACTTCCAACATCGACACAGGGGCTGTTCTGCGACTGGCCGGAGTCGGTTTGACTGAGATAGTACTCTCCACGCAGACCGGTTACAAATAACGGGTCAGTTGCGATGTTGCCGGCAAGCCAGTTAAGCGTACAGCCGGTATCAACTCCAACACCTGCCTGTTCGCCTTTGACATCACTGTAGGAAATGGTAAGGGTAGAGGGGCTTGGGTCATGTTCAAAGCCGGTATGTACTGCGATTTCGACCCCTCGTATAGCAAGATTACCCCAGAAGATGCTGTCGCTAACCTCGCAGTTAGTCTCATAGCCACAGTAGAGGCCGCCACCAAAGCCGGTGTTATCCAGCTCACCGAAGGTACCTGGCGCCGCGTTGCTGACAAACGTACAATTTGTGATTAGTGATTCAGCGTACAAGTTAACGGAGACACCTCCGCCGTCGCGACCTGCCAGGTTGCTGGTTATCAGACAATTTTTAAACCACACCACGCTATTTGATACATAGGCTCCGCCGCCAGAGCTGTTTGCATCGTTATAGATTAAATTGCAGTCAATAATCGTGATATTGGCGTCAGAGCAATATATTCCACCACCTTCACCAGCCGGCCCATTGGCATCATTTCTGCCGAAATCACTTTGGACAATCTCAGCTAAGCCGCTGTTGAAATATACACCGCCACCCTTATACGCCATGTTGTCCACAACATCGCTGTCAATGAGCTTTGCATTTGCATCGTCCCAGAACATTCCGCCACCGAGAGAAGCCTCATTTTCGCTGAATGCGCAGTCAATAAATGCTACAGAAGCGGTCTTTTCAGCACAAACTCCGCCACCGTGACCAAGATAAGGGTCAATACTATGCCTCAGTCCTGAGTCTGGATTGTTCGGGTCGACATACGCCAGCGGTGAAGAGATATTGTCAGTTATCGTACAGCCGCTAAATGTTACAAAGGCATCGGCCGCACAATAAACACCACCTCCGTAACTTGGTATCTCGTAGGGAACCATCGGCTCCTGCTGCCTGCCGGCTTCACTTCTCTCACCACCCTGGCCGCTCATCCCACCCAGAGCAATATTCCCACTGATTGTGCAGTTATTAAAATCAACCGTGGAATTTTCATCACAGTACACACCTCCGCCGTACCCACTATACCATCGGTAATCGCCGAAATAGGAAGTCCTCGTGGGCTGCCCGTACATCGGCCAGTAAGAACGCGCCAAGTCCCATTCCAAGACTTCCCATAGGTTTCTGTCAGTTATTGAAGTTGTACCAAGACTGTCGGAGTCGAAATAGATGACCGGCCATGTCTCACTTCCAATTCTGCTCCAGTTACCTCCGTAGTTAGCTCTGCCTCCATCTTCGGTATAACTTCCACCATTACCGCCATTGCCGCCGCGGGCTTCGTTATTCAGGATTTTGCAGTTTATAAATTGCGGACTTGAGTTTACACCGCAGTATACTGCTCCTCCGTGTGCCCAGCCGGCCCAGCCGCCTCGACCCGCGTTATACTCGTCATCTGCGTCTACGCCGCTTCCGGCATCACCGCCAATTGTGACATTGTCTCTTATTATACAGTTTTTAATAACAGGGCTGGTTCCCTCATAAATATATACCGCATGGCCCTCGGCACATCCACCATCCCAGCCATCAGGATGGCACGGGTCTGTCCTCGAGCCGTCCTCACTGTCTCCTATATATCCGCCACAGTTCTGTATCGTAAGGCCATTTAAAATCGCATTAGCTGTAAATACGATACCTCTGTTGGTAAATTCATTCAATCCCCTGTATCCATCAATAATTGTCTCCGCAACACAACAAGGGTCGTCCGGATGCTCTGACCTGATAGTAACAGATTTATCCACTACAAGCATCCAGGTTTGATATCCACCATAGTAAGCGCCGGGATATACCACAACTGTATCGCCGTCCTCGGCAGCAGAAACTGCGTCCTGTATCGTCGCATAATCTTGGGGAACACTTACAACAACAGGCAGGCCAAACTCCACACGAACGGTTCTGTCAGAATTCATAGTTACAGTATTGTTAGGGTTACGAGAAGAATCGTCATCAGTGCCAATCCATTTTTTGACCCTAAAGCCTTCGTCAGGCTCAGCTGTAAGCTGCACAACCGTGCCGAACTTGACCGGTGATGTGTCGGGGTCCTCGATGTTATAGAAAATATCGTTTTCTGACCACTCCGCGAAAAGCCGGCCGTTTTCACCATATACTTCAATCGTCAGGTTGTATTTAGTCTTTACTAACTGGACAGTAACAACCCTGTCACCATTCACTGTTACGGTATTATCCGGCCCACTTATATCGTCATCGTCGGTGCCGGTCCACAAAACCTGATAAATATTTGGGTCATAATTGTTACTATCTATTCTTAGCTGGACCGTTGTATACCAGTTACACAAACTTTCATAGAAGTTAGGTTCAGCACCAACCGGCTCAATTATTTCAGGCACAGGCCAGCCAGGTTCACCAACATCGATTGCCTCAAAGGTTAACCGGTACTGAGGTACCGTGAAAGGCCTGCAATGATAACCCATATCTACTATGCCACCATCCGATACACTGTCAGTTCTGGTAGTGTATGTATGCAGACCAATATTCGGATCATTTGCATCAGTGCTTCCGCCATCGACACAATTGCTTTCAACCAGCTGTCCTGCAGCGACTTGACTTAAAAAATAACCAGCAACAAAGCACGGGTCCTCATTGATGTTGTGGTAATCGGTGAAATTGGGTTCCCAGTCGTTAGCATCAATCCAATCCAACCCATCGAGTGTGCAATTAACATCGACATAGATGGGAACAATAGCCAGTAATTCTGGTAACCCACTTTGAACAGCAAAGATATATCGTCCGTTGACCGCACTCTTGCGGCTGCCGTAAATCAGGCCGGTTGGGCTGGAGTCCAGGAATGCCCCAGGCACCCCCGAACCCTCGAACTCGTAGAATGTCCCAGGATTGCCGGTTCCGCTAGAAAAGCCTGCACGGGCCGAGTACCCACCAAACCCGTTGCTTCCACCGCTGGCGTCGCCGGTTTCCCACTGGATTTTTTCATAGTTGAACTCAACGTCGAAATCGCCCGGAGCACGGTCGGAACGGTCAATGAGAACCAGTTGAAAGCTGTTGAGCTTATCCCAGTGTATGCTAAAATAACCAACGTCTATCCACGTAGCGCCAAATGCAGCATGGCCATCAACCGTACCTGTTCCGTATAGTGTTAAGGCACCGGTGCTACCAACACCTGGGCGTGTATCAACATCGGCAAAGAACGGCGCAATTATGTGCGTACCAATGTCACCCGTCAAACCAAATGGTGTATATATAGCCATATTTGCATCAAAGGTTACATTACCATTGTTATTGACATAAAGTTGGGAATAGGCCTCACCAAAAAAGTCTATCTCAAACCCAATGTCAACCAGACTGGTCGATTCGTCATCGTTTGCTGCCAGTTCATTGGTATCAAATCCGGCCCGAATAGTGGGTAAACCATTAGCATCAACAGGCTCATATTCAACAACCTGAAAACCTACATCGCTATAGGAAATATTCGCTACGGATGGTCTCGGGTCGTACACATAGCCGGTGGCGATGGCGAGCTGAGAACCATTGATACCAACATTATCCCAAATAATACTGTTAATGATATTAGTATAACTATCATATGAGCAGTACAGTCCACCACCATATCCCAAACCCATATTGCCTGAAATTGTACAATTGACGATGTTGCAATCCGAATACCAGTTGACTGAAGCTCCGCCACCGTCCCTTGAGGCAAAGTTGTCTGTTATCAGGCAATTTTTAACCAGCGATTCGCTGCTGCCGGTGATATAGATTCCACCGCCTGAAATAGCCGCATCATTATTGAATATATTGCAGTCAACAATCGTAACGTTGCCACCAAGACAATGTATTGCTCCACCTTCGCCTAATACCTCAACAGGATTATTTGAGTCAGTTATGCTTGTGTCATACAATGCTTCATTTTCGCTGAAGTCGCTTCGGACGATCTCAGGTATTCCCCCGACGAAATACAGGCCCCCGCCGTGGTATGCCGTATTTGCCGTAAGGTTGCAGTCGACAATTGAAGGATTCGCCCATTCTCCGTACATTGCTCCACCTATGCCGGCTAAGTTGTCGTTGAATGTACAATTCTCAAAAACGACGTTTGCGTCAGTTTCCCAGGCTACAGCACCACCATAACTTACATACGGGTCATCATTGTAGCTCGGATAGTTAACATCAGCTGTATTGCCAGCGAACGTACAATCAATAAATGTCGGAAAGCTGTTCGTTTCACAATATACCGCACCGCCGAAGTTCTCTATCTCCCAGCGCAAGCTGGGTTCTGATCTATGGTTAGGTGGCCAGCCGTCTAAGCCGCAAATCCCGCAGGTCCCGCCTTCGGTGCGGTTGTTAGTAAAAGTACAATGCGTAAATACTGGAGAGCACTGTTCACCGACGAATACTGCACCGCCACGGGCGGTGTACTCAGTGTAAAAATCATAGAAACTATCGAAGACAGGCCCGTATCTTGCATAGCCTTGACTCGACCAGGCCCAGGGCTTATTGTACCAGTAACTATCCTCGCCGTAATACCAACCACCACCGCGACCGCCTCTTGCGTAGGCATCTTCGGCGGTATTGCCACTGCCGCCATCGCCGCCATTACCTCCGATAGCGACACAATTATCGAAAGTGCAATTAATGACAATTGGACTACTACCATAACGGCAGGCCAGCCCGCCGCCGTAAGCCCTGCCCGGCCAGCCGCCGTCAGTGCCGCGAATATTGGGGTCGGTAGGTTCGCTACCGCTGCCGTCATAACCATCACCGCCGGTGCCGCCAATGACATCACAATCAGCAATAATGCAGTTCTTAATAGTCGGCGAGGCCATATATCTACAGAGGATTCCACCTCCAAAGGCGTGCCCTCCATTATACCCATCTTCGCCTAATTCGTCAGCATCAAGCCCACTATAAGCCCTGTGAGAGAAGCCCCTGATGGTAATACCGTTGAGAACCGTTTCAGGACCCACATCACAAACATCAAACGCACTCGTGTTTATATAGCCCTCTTCTCCAATCTCCAGATTGATAACTGTTGCAGCGACGACGCACGGGTCATCGGGAGCAATACCACTCATAGTAACGGACTTATTCCAAATCCTATAACCTGTAGAAGTGGTGTAAGTGCCGGGTGCTATCAATACGGTATCGCCATCCTCGGCCGCGTCCAATGCCTGCTGAATCGACGAATAGTCACCGGGAACAGCTACGGTAACAGGCGGCCCAAACTCTACACGAACGGTTCTGTTGAAATTGATAGTTACAGTATTGTTAGGGTCACGAGAAGCATCGTTATCAGTACCACTCCATCTTTTGACCCTAAAGCCTTCATCAGCCTCAGTTCTAAGCTGCACAACCGTACCGAACTTGACCAAGCATGTACGAGGGTCTTCTATATCGCAAGGGTCACCGTACTCATTTAACCATTCAGCAAATAGCCGGCCGTTTCCGCCATCTACCCCGATTGTCAGGTAATATTTAGCCTTTACAGGCCGAGCAGTAACAAGCTTGTCGCTATCCATTGTTACAGTATTGTTTGGCCCGCTTAGACTGTCATCATCGGTGCCAGTCCACCAAATCTGACTATCGTCCTTATTGTAAGAATTACTATCTATTCTCAAAGAGACAGTTGTATACCAGTTGTATAAACCATCATAGTTGGGGTCATAAATGTTAGGCTCAATTACGTTGACGTCGTTGACCTCAAAGGTTAGCTGGTACTGAGGTGCCGTGAAGAGGGGATAGTGATAACCCATATCTACGATGACGCTGTTAGGATCAGGATTGTTGGGGTCATAGGTGTCAGGGAAGCTGTCGGTTCTGGTGGTATAAGTATCCAGACCAAGATTGCTCGACAGGCCGCTTCCGTCATCGACGCAGGGGCTGTCGAACAATTGCCCTGCAGCGATTTGACTTAGATAATAGCCATTGACTAAGAGCGGGTCGTCATCGATTTTGAGGTTATATGTATTCGGATTCCAAGGGTCGTTGGGGTCGGGAGCATTGGCATCCCAACCATTGAGCACGCAACCAGTGTCAACATAAACAGGGGGAGGATATAATGGTTTGTCAGAGAAAGAACCTCCCTCGATAAACACTGCTGAATCAAGAACATAGTCACTCGTATCTGCAATAGCCAGTTTAATCGTGTGAGTGCCTCTGCCAACACTGAATGCCTGGGCTGTAAAAACATCGGTGAAACCGTCGTATTGGATATCGAAAAATGGACCACCATCACTGGGGTCGTTATTGTTGAAAAGATAAGAATTAGTTGCACTTGTTCCTAATGGGTTACCACCATTGACATTATTAATCGCAACCGGGGTAGTAGTTCCAGGAATCAAAGCAATATTCTCACCGTCAAGGAAAAATCCGAATACATCATTATATGGCGAATTTGTGAATTCATTATACTCCTCAGATGCGAATACAAAGTTGAAGAAGAGGTTACCGCCTCTGGTTCTAAAGGTAAACTCAAGGATGGCTGCATCGAAAGTATTAACATCTGTCACTTCTTGAAGTAGTGAATCCAGGTCTGGGTCTCCGGGCAAATTATTATCTGCTGTTATCGAATCATTTGTATTGGGTGGCAGAGCCAAATTCACATCTCCAGATGTCAAAATAACACCAGATTCTATCCCGATTCCAGCTGCAAGCCCCCCTACAAATGTACCTGCTGCAATACCTGCTCCAGTGTATTGCGGCTCACCAATCAGCTCAATTCCAGGGCCAAGTATGGAGTCCACTAAAACATCTGCATCGTTGGTAACGTTAATCACCAGAGCTTCAGCGGGTACCATAATTACATCGACATCCCCCGATGGTCCGATAGCACTGTATTTAACGTCCACTGTAGAGGGTCTCGGGTCAGATTTGAACCCTGTAAATAGGGCCAGTTGTGCACCTTCGGTACCGAAATTACCCCAGATAATACTATTAATGATATCAACGTAACTGTTATAAGAACAGTACAGTCCGCCACCGAAGCCGGTATTGGTACCACGTACTGTAACCGCATTATCCGCAATTGTACAATTGGCGATGTTGACATCCGAGTGCCAGTTGGCTGAGATACCTCCGCCGTCCCTCACAGCAAAGTTGCCGGTTATCAGGCAGTTCTTGACCAGCGGTTTGCTGCTGCCGGAGACGTAAATCCCGCCGCCTGAGCCACCCGCATTATTATTGGACACATTGCAATCAACAACCGTTGCGTCAGCATCAAAGATGTGTATCCCCCCGCCTTCACCAAATATCAATATCTCATTCTGGTCATCCGGTTCAATTGTGATTGCATCATATAATGCCTCATTTTCACTGAAATCGCTTCGCACGATTTCAGGCATCCCTCCAACAAAATACACACCACCGCCGTGGTATGCCGTATTCTGGACAAAGTTGCAATCGTTGATATCCGAATCCGACCATGTCCCCCATATACCTCCACCGACGGTAGCCAGATTGTCATTGAATGTGCACTTATCAAAGGTTATTAACGCACTATATTCGAAGGCCACCGCACCACCGTAACTAATATATGGGTCATAGGTATTTACATCTTCTCTTCCAACCCAAAGTTCAGGACCATTGACATCAGCTTCATTGTCAATAAAGGCGCATCTATTGAACACCGGGGAACTGCTTTCCGCAGCATAAACTGCACCACCGAATCGGTCAATCCTGTAATGCTCATACGGCCATCCTATCACTTGGTAACCTCCGTCGGTGCCGCTTACACCACACGAGCCGCCATAGGAATTATTATTGATAAAATTACAGTCCACAAATTCGGGGAAACTATCAGCCGCACAATATACCGCACCGCCGTAGCCACTATATTTCCACTCGTCTTCGAAAGGTCCGTATTCCCACGGTCCAAGTGGGTCGCCCCAGCTACCGCCGTGACCATGAGGGTCATCACCGCCATCGCCGCCGTCACCTCCGCGAGCCCAGCAGTCGATGAAGGTGCAGTTCGTGAAGATGGCATTACTATTGGAACCGCAATATGCGCCACCGCCACAGCCAGCACCGCCCCAGCCGCCCCAGCCACCCAGACCATTACGGTCATACTCACCTGTGCTGCTGGCGCCGTCACCGCCATGAATGCCATTCGCCGAACAATTAATGAAAATGCAGTTGCGAATATCCGGTGAAGTAACACAAGGTGTACCCGGCGGCAAAGTACCTAATAAGATATCACGAAGTTCTATACCACCACCATAAGCATCACCTACGTGGCCGCCAGTGCCATCAACGCCAGCATTTAAGGGGGGAGCCCATTTGCTGCCCCAGCCAAACCCCTTGCCCCCTCGAATGTAACCCATATTAGTCAAGTGCCAGTTATCATTTCCTGAATAGTGAGCACCTCTGACAGTTATACCATCTATAATCATACCTCGGTTCACATTCTCAATGACAAAACCGCCATCCTGAATAATCGTAGCAGCAACTACGCAAGGGTCGTCTGGATTGACACTGGTTATGGTAAAGGATTTACCAGATATAAAAAGATACTCCGTTTCAAGAGGTGGGGATGAATCGGTTATATCATAAACACCCGGCGCAATAACAACAAAGTCACCATCGTTCGCATCATTGATAGCCAACTGAATATTCGTATAGTCGCCGGGTACATCAAGCATTCGCGGCTCATAAAACTTGACAAAAACCTCCTTGTGTGCATTCATAGTTACCGTATTATAACGAGATATTGATAAGTCATCGTCCGTACCGGTCCATCTAATAGTTTCAGATGGATTATTCGGCGTCGCGGTCAGAGGTACCACGGTGCCCGGAGGCCAAATAGTAAGACCTGATGGCTCTATTGTACCGTTACCTATGACATGGGTAACCAGCTTATACGTGCCAGAAGGTCCGAACTCGACGGTTACGGTCTTGTCAGAATCCATTGTCACCGTGTTATAGTTCGGGTCTGCAGGATACACAGGGACATAATCAGTTCCGGTCCACTCATAAACTTCCCAACCATCATTCGGCTCTGCGTGAAGTCCTATTACCCTACCCTGGTTGACAACGTATGTTCCCGGCTCCCAAGGTGGTAAAACAGTCCCGAAAGGACCATAGCCCTGGTCTATCACCTCAATAGTAAGCTGGTATTGGCGTACAGCAAGGTCTACCTTATAGTGGTAACCCATATCAACAGTGCCGGAATCAGCAACGTAGTCGGTTCGAGTAGTTAGCGGCATACCTATAATTGACTCAAGCCCACTGGCAGAACCGTATCCGGCATCGACACAAGGACTGTCCTGCAACTGTTCCGCAGCAACCTGGCTTAAAAAGTAAGTCTGCTCGGTAGCACTTATTGCGGTGAACAACGGGTCTTCGTTAATACTACCGCCCAGCCACCACAAAGCGGTAAATTCTTGAGTTTCATCTTCCAGCCAGATACCTTCTTCACCGCCTTGAACATCACTATAACTGACATCGACATCCGCGTAAGGCCCATCTCCAAGCTGCATTGAACCATCGGGGTCACCCACAGCGATTTGCGAACCGCCGCCTACTGCCTCATTACCCCACAGAATACTGCTGAATATCTCAACATAGGCCCAATATTCTGCACAGCTTATGCCGCCACCAACACCGTTGTCTCTATTGACCTCATTACCTGCAAAAGTACAGTTGGTAATTTGAACCCATGCACCGGAATTGTTTGACAGGCCCCCACCATTCGAATATGCAATGTTGTCGGTTATAAGACAGTTAGTAACCCGATGTGGGCTGTATGAAAACCCTTCAAAAAATAATGCACCGCCAGTACCATCAGCTGAACCACTGGCACTATTGCCGGTCATAATAGAGTTATTAATTGTTGCCCGGCTTGTTGCCACGCTGTTGACAAAAGAAAACCCTCCACCCAGTTCTGTTGCAGAATTGCCCCTCACCGTACAATTATTAATATCTGCTGTACAGTTATAAGCCCATACTCCGGCACCCTCAAAGGCGCTGTTGTCACTGATTGTCGAATCTTCGACCGTCAAATTAGTCTTTATAAGGCACAATCCACCGCCGCTATATCCGGCTGTATTACCGCTGATGGTGGAGTTGATGTCAATTATTACGGTGACGCCAAATGGGGACGCCAGACCACCGGCATAGATTCCACCGCCACTGTAACCAGCAGGAGCAGTGTTACCTATCACATCGCAATTATTAAGATCCAGCGTACCGTTTACGTCGTACCATATTCCACCACCGTTACCGCTTATGCAAAGATTATCAGATATCTCGCAATTGATTAATTTATACTGGGTATACGAGTTGGTGTAACCGAAATAAATCCCACCACCCTCGTCATAAGCTCCGTTTCCTATTACCTTAGTATCGATTGTGGAGGACATATAACCATAACCATAAAACACTCCACCGCCAAAACCGTTTGCATCGGTGCCATCTAAACCGTTCGACACGGCGCCCATTCCCCCAACCCCACCTATACCCAAAGAAGCAAAGCAATCGCCAATGGTACAATTGGAAATAATTGCATTACTACCTGCGTCACAGATGCCACCGCCCACGCCATCATTGGCATCGCCTGCATTGCCACCAACGCCACCAGCAGTAGTAGGGTCTTGAACAGCATCACCATGGCCACCATTACCACCATAACCACCAACAACAAGACAGCTACTTATCGTGCAATTAGAGATAGTTGGCACACTGATGAGGTCACAATAAATCGCGCCACCCATTCCCCTGCCACCATGGCCGCCCTTGCTGCCAGATGTCCCCGCATCCGGATCACCAGGCGCACCATCACCTCCATCTTCTCCAAAAACCCAACAGTCGGTTATGACACAATTGCGAATAGTCGGGCTACTACCACGCCAGCATCTTATAGCACCGCCTCCGTCATCTTCGCCGTCAACTCCATTGCCATCCGGCACACTACCATTCCGAGCTTTTGAGAAAATTAATCCGTTCTTGATTGTGAACCCAGCTAAAATACTATTCGGTCCCTCAGCGCTACAGAAGTCAAAAGCACGAAGGCTGGAGACTGATAGATCTTGTAACAAACGTGTGACCTGCTCAACATCAATAATTGTGCTTGCGACTACGCTTGGGTCGTTGGGGTCAACACTCCTTACCGTAATGGCTCCTCCTTTAAAGCTTATGTCATGGTTGCCATATCCCCTATATGTACCACGTCTGACTTCAACAGTATCCCCGTCACTTGCGGCGTCAATGGCAGCTTGAATCGTGGCGTAAGGTACCGGAACAGTAAGCACATTTTTGCCTTGGCCACTCACCGTTACAGAGGCCTGGGCTGATACGACGGTCTCAGTAAGCAACGCATCTCTGGCTATGACTGTGAAGGTATAGGTACTATACTGAGTAAGCCCTGACGATATTGTATATGTATTGGAACTAATCCAGCCACTATTAAAATTGCTCGGCGGAGGACCGGGAGGATCGATATATGTGCACGTGAAAAAATACTCTACCGGGCCATTTTCATCGGTAGAGGTCTCGGCGCTCATACGAACGACAGGGGTTGGCTGGAGCCTGATTAGCTTGGGTTTTATTTTCCATTGGCTCGGGCTGGGAAACGGCGGAATTGTATCTGAACCGCTGGCTGTCGTGGCAGATTCTTCGGATGACCAATCGGTTTCATTCAAATTCTCGGATTTATCGCGATACTTTACTCTGAAGGTATATGTAGTGTTTTCCTCAAAATCACCCCGTTCATACAGCCTACCACTCTGCCAATCACTGGTAAAATTAGCATCTGTAACACAATCAAAAAAGTATTCAACACCGGAGCGGTCGGTTGCTACTTTGGCCTTCATAGCGATTGTATCTAGACCAGTTGCCTGGGGTTTCATCTCCCACTCGGCCGGGTCAGGCAAGGGCGCAACACCATCATAAATCGCATTAAATACATCCAGTCGCCCGCCGGAGACACAACGACCTGGTAGTGTCGGGTCAACCGTATCTAAAAGAATACTCTTTAGTTGGGAATATGTCAGACTCGGGTCGGCAGCCCATAGTAGTGCACACGCACCGACCACATGCGGCGTTGCCATCGATGTGCCGCTTTTATAACCGTAGTTGCCGCCTGGAATTGTGCTAAGGATACTGGAGCCCGGAGCGCCGAGGTCAACAGAGATCAGGCCATAATTGGAAAAGCCAGCCTTTTGGTCAGTATCGGTTGTTGCCATCACTGCGATGATGTTATCCAAGTTATAACTGGAAGGATAAAATGGAACTGCATCGTTGTTGAGATTATCATTGGCTGCAGCGGCGACAAAAAGAATGCCGGCATCCCCCGCAGCCTTAATCGCATCATAAAGAGGTTGCGAATAGGAATAGCTACCCCAAGAGGCGTTAATAACATCAACATGCTTGCTGGTGGCATACTGGATGCCTTGAATGGCTGCGTCGAGCCAGAGGATACCATTGGCATCGGCGCTTTTGACGGCCATTATGCTTACGTCCCAGCATACGCCGGCAACCCCTCTGGCGTTGTTGCCAACCGCACCGATGGTACCTGAGACATGAGTACCGTGACCAACTACAGTAGGGTCGTTACAGTCATCCATCGGGTCACCGTCATTATCGCCTGTGTCGCAGCCATAAACATCGTCAATGTATCCGTCGCCGTCATCATCGATGCCATTGCCAGAGACTTCACCCGGGTTGACCCACATATTGGCCGCCAAGTCGGGGTGCGTGTAATCGACGCCCGTGTCGGTAACCGCTACAATAACGCTGCTACTTCCTTTATGCATATCCCAGGCCTCCGGCGCATCAATATCGGCATCAATAGTGCCCCCTGTCTGCCCGGTATTATTCATTCCCCATAACTGGGAGAACCTGGTATCGTTAGGAATAACAGTCAACTTTAATTTGTAGTTCGGCTCAGCGTATAGAACGTTAGCAGTCTGATTGAGTGAAACAAGGGCATTCAGAACACTAACACCCTCAGGCAGTTTGATAACAGTTAAGCCCGGCACGATACGGTCATATTCTTTATGTACGAAGGCGCCGGCAACAGCAAAATCCGAAATCGCATCTCTTATTGCGATACGACTGAGAGGACCAATTATCATTGTACCATCAGGCAACTGAGCACCTGGCTGGACGTCGGCAAAACGTACAATCAGCTCATCCGGCTTATATATTGTGTCCCCATTTTGCGATAGGTCGTAAAATGATAGCCCGGACAAATCTTCTGCTGCTGTAACACCCGCTATCGATAGCAGAATTATTAAACCAATTAACCACCAGCCACTACACCTCATCCAAATTTGTCTTCCCATTTCTCCACCTGCTTCAAACATCATCTACTCCAGTCCTCAATATTTTGTATTAATGCTGACCAAACCCTCAAGCCCTCAATAACGGGTTTTCCATTTAGATAAAAAGTTATAAACGAGGTTTTGCAAAAATACACGAACGTATAGTCAAAACCCCTGTTTATGAACCAGACGTCTCTCGCCTTGAAAATATTGCAAAAAGTCTATTTATAGTTTGTAAAAATAGCATTAATTGCCCATCCCATACGTTTAGAATCCACCGCCCAACGCTGCAATTGCTTCAGCTTCGCGCTCCTCTTGTAGAATGACAGTCGGCTTAACCAGTATTAGCAATATCTTCTGGTCTCTAATCTTACTGTTGTTACGAAACGCTCTTCCAATGATGGGTATCTTGCTCAATACCGGCACCCCCACCTCTTTCTCCTCCTCCGCACTTAATTTCTGGCCGCCTAACAATAATGTCCCGCCATCAGGCACAGACACACGCGTCATAACCTGCGACGTTTCTGTCTCAGGAACGGTTACTTCGTATCGCACCACTTCTCCGTTTGCCCCAACAGGCCCTTCAACTTGATGCGTCTTCATCCTGAGCAGGTCTTGAAGTTCGGTTATTATATTCAGCAGCACGTTTCTCTTATCAGGAGTAATTGTTGGAGTAATATTTAGAAGAGTGCCAACCTGTATATAGCCTACATTCTGTGTTATACCTCCGGTCTGGTAGCCACCACCGGCATAGCCGCCGGCAGAGGTTGCATATTGGCTAGTAGGTGGAAGCGCGTACGAAACATCGTTTGAAACCCAGAACGTCGCCGACTCGCCGCTCAAAACGGTAACTTTCGGAGCAGTCAAGGTCTTCGCATCCGAGTGTCCCTGAACCGCTCGCAGCAGAAAGTGAACCATTAGAGGGTCAATCGAAACACCGTAACCCCCATCAACGTTTATAGATGGTAGAAGACCGCCCAAACTTCCCGGAACCTTTGTTATTTGCGCAGCGGTACCAAGGGCAGAATTTTGCTCGAAATTCATAATACCCCATTTGCCCAAACTACCATCACCACCAATCTGAAAATCTAAATCCAGGCCAATGTCTTCAAGAAAACTCTCGCTTACCACTAAGAATCTGGCCTCAATAGAAACCTGATGCCCAAGTGCCTTACGCATCTCTGCCATCACCTTTTCGATTCCCCTATGAATCTCAACAGTTTGCAGGATGGCAAGTTTCTTTGGCTGGTCCTGTGGATAAGGTGTTATAGTGCCATCTCCTGTACCGTATGTAAAACCGCTCCAGTCATCGGGTGCCCAATCTTCAGGTTTGCCGATAGTCTGCTGGATGAGCATGGCCAAGTCGCGTGCTCGAATGCCACGCATATAGTCAATGCCGCCACCCATGCCGCCCATGCCGCCACCCATGCCGCCCATGCCGCCACCCATGCCACCAGTCATGCCACCGCCCATACCGCCACCGCCACCGCCGTAGCCACCACCACCGCCACCGCCGTAGCCACCACCGCCACCACCGTAGCCGCCGCTTGTGCCGCCTGTGCCGCTTCCGCTTGTGCCGCCTGTGCCGCCCGTGTCGCCACCGTAGCCACCACCATCACCTGGCCCACGAGCGTAGTCGCCATAACCATAAGGAGGCATTTGAATGAAATTAGCCGGTTGGCCAAGCAGGTCAGTGACGTCATAAATTCTTGGCACTAACTTGATCGGGAGCGAGTCTGCAGTCGCTATTGTAACCACTCCACCATCAACGGTGTAACCAAGCTCTGCAAATGCGCCCGAAACTGCAGATAACAAGCGCTTCAGTACCGTATCAAGACGAACACCTGACATCGGGTCCATATTTATTGGTGTACTCTGATCGATATAGGCATTTTGCTCTAAATCACCCCAATTCACAAATATCATCAATGGCGGCTCGACAGAATTTCTAATTACCTCTATCGCTTCTCTGAAAGGCATTGTCGGCGTCAATTGTGACAGGTCAACAATCTGCGCTAATTGTTCATAAACGGCTGCATCGATAGGTTCTAATCCGAGTGGCCTATCCGGTTGGCGTGTAGGTTTCTGGACAATCTCCCGCCAATTCTTGGGGTATCTAAGCTCATCAGCATACGGTATTGAAGCCTCATCACCTTTCAGTAAAACTTCTGCTTTTTGTTTGTCCGATTCCTTCTGCAGTTCTGACTGTCTCTTGTAGTAAATCTCATCCTCCAGCTCGTCCTTCAGTACCAGCGCATCATCGTTTTGTGGCTCTATAGCAAGCAATTGCTCCAGTTGTCCGAGGGCTGCTTCGTAATGTTGCTGCTCCTGGTATGCAAGAGCGTTTTCCATCAGAGTCTTTATTCGTTTTTGTTTATCAACTTCCATTTGCTCTCTAAATTTACGCTGTTCCTCTATCACTGCTTTACGTCTCTCTTCTTCTAACAGCTGCTTCTTTCCCTTTTCTGCCTGGTTTATTTTCTCACCGAGTTGTTTCAATGTGCTACTGTGCTGTTTGAAAAACTCGTCTCCGAGGTACATCTGGTTTTTGCTCACAGTAAGTTCAGCCGTCTCAATAATTTCTTGTGCTTTATCGAATTTATCCTGGCTTACATAACTTTGAGCTTTAGCTATAGCGTCATTAACTACTGCTTCGGTATGGCTGCGTATCACACTTTTTTTGCGATTAATCACTTCTATGTAGGGAGCTTCACTCATTACCGGCTCAACATATCTGGGCTCGGCAACTTTAAGTAACGTAGTGGCTTCTGGCACAATATACCTTGGCCTAGTAGGCTTAGGCTGGATACGAGCTCTTGGCGTGGCACTCCTCATTACGTCTTTACGGGCCAAGGTCTCATCTATTTTAGCCACATAACCCTTTATTGTCTTAACCATCGATACAGGGATAAGGCCACTGTCTATAACTGTAACGAAACCTTCACGGGCCTTTTCCAACTGGCCTGTGCGATACAATCCGACACTGCGGTAATAAAGGTCAGCGATTTCTTGCTGCTGGTCTTTCGTCGCTGATATTCTCTTTTTGGTGCCTTCTATGGTTTTGCCCGACTTTTCTTTGCTCAAAAACGGCTTATCCGCAGCATTTTGAGATTGCGCGTTAGCTTTGATTCGATTGTCTATTTTCTTAATCGCCTCAGCGATGTTTTCCTTTTCTTCTTTCCTCAAAAACAGATTGTCTTTGACCTGCTCAAGTTGCGTCTTGGCCTGTTCCAGTTTGCCTTGTTTAATTAACTCAGCGACCTGCTGATATATTTCTACGACGCGTTTTCTCTCAAGCTTGGCTGTCCGTGTTTTTCCCAGAACGTCGCTTAATCGGTTGCGCTCATCAACGGTTAAGTATTCCCGGTATTCCTCCGCTTTAAGCAATGATTTCTCTGCCTCCTCGAAGTCGCCTCTGCTGTATTGCTCCACACCGGTTAGAATCCACCTTTGTGCCAATTGGCGGAGTAATCCTTGTCTTTCACCTTCATTTGTCTGAGACGGAGCAACCACCGTCACTACTGCGGTAAAAAGCAGTATCGTCCCCAGAATAACCGATAGGGAGCGTCTGCCGAAAGTTTTATTAAGAGAACCTGAACTATTCAAAACTTTACCTCCTGCCCCAAAAAAACGCCTCCTCTGGAAGCTCTTCACTCCAAATTAACCTTCTATCACAACCTCCAATTTCAAATAAGTTTTGACTTATGATAATTCAGTCTATACAAAAAAAAAGAATTTTGCAAGGGAAAAATTTGATTTTCTGTGCCTGCCCGATAATATATAATGATGGTCGCAACAACATGGAAACTCTGGGAAATCTGGGCAAAAAATAGACTATTGAAAAACAAACTTTTTTAGGGCCGAAATTCCCCTTTTTGAGCAAGCCGTAGAATTCGGTATATCCGGCCAAAATCACCATTATGATACAAAAAAACCTGATATTAGCCGTTGAAACCTCCAGCAGAGTCGGCTCTGTTGCGATAGCAACTGGCCAGAAACTTCTTGATGAGATTACCTTCTCTGGTCCGATGAAACACAGCTCCGAGATATTTCCAGCCATTTGCAGTCTTCTCAGCCGTTTTGAAAAAGAATCTCAGGACATTGAGCAAGTTCATATATCTGTCGGCCCGGGCAGTTTTACCGGCCTGAGAATCGCCGTTACACTCGCAAAGGCAATGCACCTGGCTAATTCTACAAAAATCGTCCCAGTCGATACACTTGACGTCATCGCCGCTAATGTAATCCCCCTCGACTCTGCGAGCGATGAGCGACTAGCGACTCCACAGGACGCCTATCGGCGGAGCCTCGAAACCATCGCCCCTATCCTTGACGCCAAAAGAGGCCAATTCTATATCGCCGTCTACCAAAAGACGCAATATGCGATACGAAATACAAAATACGAAAAGATTCTTCAAGATTCCATAATGACCGCTGATGAGTTTTTGAAAAAGTTTGCTTGCCGCCGAAAGCCAATCTGGCTGCTTGGGGATGGCCTGGTATATCATAAGGACAGATTTAAAGCCGATGGCGTCTGTTTCTTTGAAGAGGAATTCTGGAACCCGCACGCTTCGAAGGTTCACCAGCTCGGCTGGAAAAAAGCACAGTCCAGCAAATTTTCAGACCCTTTGACATTGACCCCCAATTACCTGATGCGTCCCAACGTAACACTAAGAAGAAAATAATCCCCCAACTACACTAATTAGCTAAGCCACCTGACATCCTGATACCCTCTCTACCACTCGGCAAGTATATCTACTGAGCCAAGCAGACCACCCACAACATCGGCGAGCCCGGAAGAAGAACTTATAAAGATAATAACGTCCATAATCCTTCATAATAGCGGGGACTCTTAAGAAAATATTGCGAGGAAAAGACAAGAAAATTACATTGGAGGAAATTCATAATCACCTTTGCTCAAAGGAGTTATGAGGATACCGCAAAAAAGTACATCATTGGAGGGAATTTCCGAATTTGACATTGGCCAAATCTCGTGTATCTTTTAATAAAGAGATATCAGGAAAGAGGCAGGAGATTACCTCTATATTATGTATTTCTTACGGAAACCTTTACCAATGAAGCATAATACACTAGCGTTAATGGAATAACGTAAAAATACGCGCTATGGGGGGTAAAGGGGAGCATATGGTCTTTTTTACTTCAAGGCTTATTTATTGGTTCTGCAGGGGCTTGTGTCGTAGCCATCCCCTGAAAAGCAGTAAAGCAATCTCTCTTATGAGACCTTTTCATACGTGCCTGATAGATGATGTTTTTGTTACCGTATACATTATAAAGTCGATGCGGCTTTACGCCGATTTTCTTTATAATATTTCGCCTAATCAATGGAAGTTTCATCGGCACACTACAATTGTTTCCTAAACGCTTTTTACAAGCATCTTTAGAACCAGGATGGCCAGCAGGAAAGGGGGTGTGAAAGGAATAAACAAGGTAATTAGAATGCTAACTTAACAAAGAAATTTGGGGGGTAATAAAATGAAACATTTCACTTATTTAATTGCAGTCATGGTATTACTTGCTGCGAGTCAAACTGCACAGGGAGCTGTGCTTGACTCATGCGACCAGTGGGCGAGTTACTGTAGCGGCAGCTATTGCGTTTACAACGCAGTCTGGGGCGCAACCGGAAGCTGGTCTCAGTGTATAAACGCTTCGTCCTGCACTCAGTGGACCGTAACCGCTACCCATCCCGGTAACGGCATTAAGTCGTATCCGAACAGCTCATATGAAGCCATCAACGGCACAACGGTAGGCCAGTTGAGCAGCTGCTCAAGCTCAGTAAGCACCAGTCCTCCCAGCGGAGGCACCTACAACCTTTCATATGACTTCTGGGCACCAATAGAGGTCATGGTTTGGCTTAAATGGCAAGGTGCTATTGGACCGTGGGGCTCGTATGTTACGACAGCAACGATTGGCGGCAGGAGTTATGACGTTTACAAAAACGGCTATCCCGGCTTCCTGTTACAAAGCCAGACGAGCGGCGGAACCTTCGATTTGAAAGCCATCATGGACTATTGCGTAAACCAGGGCTGGCTTAGCACTGGCGGTAACGTTGAGAAGATTCAATGCGGCTACGAGATTGTCGAGGCTTCAAACACCACATTTAAAATGAATAGCTATTCTGTCTCTTACAGCACCGGAGGCGGTAGCACAACCACTACGGCCTCCTCAACGAGCACAACAACCACAGCCTCCTCAACAAGCACAACCAGCGGTGGCGGATTCTGCGGTACCTGTAATTGGTATGGTGGCGAGATTCCTGTTTGTTGTAATACGAACACTGGATGGGGTTGGGAAAACAGTCAAAGTTGTATAGGTTGCCAGGAATGTATAAATGCTGGCCAGAGCTGCTCAAATTGTAGCAATTGCGGCAGCACAACAACCACAACTGCCTCCAGTACAAGCACAACAACAACCGCAGCAAGCACAAGCACAACAACAACCGCAGCAAGCACAAGCACGACAACAACCGCAGCAAGCACAAGCACAACCACAACTGCCTCCTCAACAAGCACCACAAGCGGTGGCGGCAGCTGCGACTGCGGTACCTGCAGCTGGTATGGCTCAAGCATCCCTATGTGTTGTATCGATGTTGGCGGCTGGGGCTGGCAAGATGGTGGATGCAACCGAAGCTGTGTATCTGAGAGTATTTGTCCAAATAACTAATGTGTTGTATCGATTGTGGCGGCTGGTGTTGGCAGTGCAATCAGAGCTGTATATCTGAGAGTATTTGCCCAGGCGGCTACGTGTCGTAACCAGTGTGAATAAACAGCTTTGACAGTTTTCACCAGCAAGTAGAACAAAAGGCTGCCCGATTAAAAATCGGGCAGCTTTTTTTACAACGAATAAAAAGATACCAGCAATCATCTACATCATGCCGAAATCACTCCAATTCCAAATATCCTGACAGGCACTCAAGAAAATTTTCCGATGGCTTGAATCTATAACTGACGTTATTCAAATAAGTTACGAGAAAAGTGCAGAAAAATCTTGTTGGAGGCATTTTTAAGTTGATATTGGTCAGATATGTGGTAAGGTCAAGCGATAGAAGAAGAGTTGAGTGGAGAAATGCACCTTAAGAGTAGTCTATTAGAGGAGTTCCTGCGAGAACCTTTACCAAGGAAGTAGTTTATACAAACGTTAAGGGATTAACGTAAAAAGCTATTCCCAAGAAAGAGGAAATTCTTGAAAGAGGCCCTACAAGGGGTTGTGGTTATGGAATGGTTTGTGTTTACTTCAAGGTTGATTTGTCATATCTATAAGGGACTGCGCCTTCGCTGCAAAGATGTGCATATCTACAGTTCTGTCCTTTTGCTTAACCTCTCGACACTCTTTTTGGTCGGAGATATTATAAATCGTTGTGGCTTTATGCCGATGTCATCCCTCTTTCGCATAATCTGTCAGAAGTTTTACCGGCAAACCACGGTCGTTTCACAGGCCCTCAAATATATCGGGGGCAGGCAACTTAGGGGGTAGAAAAGGAGGTGTAACGGGGAGAAACAAGAGTAATTAATTAGGTAAATAAAGTTAACTAAAAATGGGAGATTATTATGAAATATCAAATTCAAAAAAAGAGTTTTTTTATTGCAGCCATACTTTTCCTCCTGATACATCTGAGTATCGGGGCTGCGCAATTACAAGCGGCAACTGGATTTCATATAAGTGGTCGAAATCTTCTTGATGCCAATGGAAACCAGTTCACTATGCGGGGAATAAGCCATGCTCACTGCTGGTATACTGATAGAACCAGCGCGTTCGCCGACATTAAGAGCGTAGGAGCAAACTGTGTCCGTGTCGTTTTGAGTGGTGGACGCTGGACCGCAAATAACGCAAGTGATGTTGCGAATGTGATTCAATTGTGTAAAGACAATCGTCTTATTGCTATACTCGAAGACCATGATACGACCGGTTACGGCGAGGATGGCGCAGCTTATTCTTTGTCACAGGCTGTCAGCTATTGGCAAGGGATCCAAAGTGCCTTGACCGGGCAGGAAGCATATGTGATTATCAATATAGGAAACGAACCCTATGGAAATAACAACGCATCCAATTGGGTCAATGATACGAAAAATGCTATTTCTTCGCTGAGAAGCGCAGGATTCGCCCATACCATTATGGTTGATGCGCCCAACTGGGGCCAGGACTGGGAATTCTACATGAGAGACAATGCGGCCAGCATTTTCGACAGTGATCCGGACAGGAATACGATTTTAAGTATTCACATGTATGGGGTGTTCGATACGGCCGCCGAGGTCCAGAGTTATGTCTCGACATTTGTCTCCAACGGGCTGCCCCTTGTGATTGGTGAGTTTGGGTATATGCATTCTGACGGTGACCCAGATGAAGCTGCTATCATGTCCCAGGCACAATCCAATGGTATTGGGTACATTGGATGGTCTTGGTGTGGAAATAGCGGCGGCGTTGAATACCTTGATATGGTAAACAGCTGGGACCCAAGCAGTTTAACTGAATGGGGTCAGATAATAATCAATGGGTCCAATGGAATACAAGCAACATCTCAGGAATGTTCTATCTTTGGCGGCAGCACAACCACCACAACCTCTGCCACAACGAGCACAACCACAACCGCTGCCACAACAAGCACAACAACAACCAGTGGCGGCGGCTGCGACTGCGGCACGTGTGACTGGTATGGCACAGACGTCCCTACATGTTGTGAAAGTTGCAGCGGCTGGGGCTGGTACGATGGTGGATGCAGGCGAAGCTGTGTATGTCCGGGTAGCTGTCCAGGCGGCACAACAACAACTGCTGCCACTACAAGCACAACCACCACCGCAGCCACTACAAGCACAACAACCACTGCTGCCACAACAAGTACAACAACCACTGCTGCCACGACAAGCACAACAACAACCGCTGCCACGACAAGCACAACTACCACTGCAGCCACAACAAGCACAACAACAACCGCTGCCACAACGACCACCACAGCGGCTGCCGGCTGCACATGTGATTCAGGATGTGACGGTACTGCTATATCGCCGAATTTCAGCCAGAATGGCTCAGGTCAATACTGCTGGCAGGCGACCTCAGGTAATTACATAAACTCCTGGAACGTGGCTAAATTAGAGGTAAACGACACTGATTACACGAACAAGTTCG
>Ga0307433_1000308_pt1 | contig 42425 bp, 30 predicted proteins | sample SalMarWE160210MG_FD_202166 | JGI IMG/M metagenome (GOLD analysis project Ga0307433, IMG submission 202166) | Salt marsh sediment microbial communities from the Plum Island Ecosystem LTER, Massachusetts, United States - WE1603-210 | ecosystem: Environmental > Aquatic > Marine > Intertidal zone >... | reverse complement strand
TCCTCAAAAGGCCCTTTTATCGAAGCTATCTCGGCACTTACTGTGTAAGCAGCCCCTGTCATTATTGCGCTGATAGCAGAAGCCATTGCCCTTGCCTGGTCGGAATCGTAGGCAATCGCTTCACTCATAACAAGAGAACCAAGATTGGCGTAACCCAATCCAAGCGGACGGAACAAATGGCTGTTCACGGCAATTAGCTTGTCCGGATAGCTGCCGTTATCCACCAATATCTCCTGGGCGATTATAAAGAGCCGAACCGCTTTTTTAATACTGTTAACGTCGAAGGAGCCATCCTCCTTGCGGAATTTCATAAGATTAAGTGAAGCTAGATTACAGGCTGAATTGTCTATAAACATGTATTCACTACACGGGTTTGAAGCGTTAATCGGCCCAGAGACAGGACAAGTGTGCCAGCGGTGGATAGTACTATGATACTGCAAGCCCGGATCGCCGCAAATCCTTGTACCCTCGGCAATCAGCTCCATAAGCTGGCGAGCCGAATGCTCACCCATCTTTTCACCCGTTGTTACAGCATGAGTGGACCATGTGTCATCTTTTTCTACCGCCTGCATAAACTCATCGGTTACCCGCACAGAAAGATTGGTATTCTGAAATGCCACACTGCCGTATGCTTCAGCATTATGGTCGCCATTGTAGCCAGCCTCAATGAGTGCCCAGGCCTTTTTTTCCTCTTTGGTCTTGCAGGTAATGAATTCTCCGATATCGGGGTGGTCAACCTTTAGCGATTGCATTTTCGCAGCCCTGCGGGTCTTACCGCCTGATTTAATTACCGCTGCTATCTGGTCATAAACCATCATAAAGCTCAAAGGCCCTGATGGCTTTCCACCGCCGGAGAGCTTTTCCTTGCTGCTTCTCAGTGTTGATAGGTCGGTTCCTGTGCCAGAGCCGTGCTTGAAGAGCATCGCTTCACTCGTCGCCAGACGCATTATATCTTCCATCGAGTCCTTAACCGACTGGATAAAACAGGCTGAAGCCTGTGGATATTCATAGCCGTTTTCACACGCAATCGATTCTTTGCGCTGGGTATCCCAATGGAAATTGTGTTTGCTGCCGGCTACGCCATAGACGTCGAAGAGGCCCACGTTGAACCAGACAGGTGAATTAAACGCTCCGTATTGATTTACACACAACCAGGTTAGCTCGTTGTAGAAAACCTCGGCGTCCTCGTCGGTGTCAAAATAACCATCTCTCTTGCCGCGGTCAGCGATCGTTCTGCAAACACGGTGGACAAGCTGCTTAACGGAATTCTCCCGTTGGCCGGTTTCGATATCACCATAGAAATATTTGCTTGCCACAACCTTCGTTGCCAGCTGGCTCCAGGACACCGGCACTTCAATATTATCCTGCTCGAAGATTACCTGTCCATTATCGCCGGTGATCTTTGCCGAACGCCTCTCCCATTCGAGCTGCTCAAATGGGTGCACACCCGCGGTTGAAAAGAAATGCTCGATCTTCAAACCCCTCGATTCTGGGGATTCTGTGGCGGTTTTCGGTTCGGATTGCTGATTTCTGAAGGGGTTCTCAGGCTCGAAGTTATAAGACATCGATGCGCCTCCCTGCAAAGAAAAGATAACCACAATATATAGAAAAATATAACGGAACAAAACAATATGTTGTTGAGAAAACAAACTATCAACTTACTTATCACCTTAGTTTGTGTAAAGCTAAAAAGTCCAAAATTTTCGCGTATATTCGGAGCCTCTTTTCTTAATCCTTATAGTTACTTAAGCTATGAAGAAAATTTTTTTTTATTGAGGTGACTTATTAAAGTTAGGTTCGACACTTCGACAAAGCTCAGTGCAGGCAAGCTCACTACAGGCCGGTTGCTTGCAACCAGCATCGGGCAATCCAGGCATGTGCCCATACGTATGGATGAATCATATCAAGCGACCAGTTTCCAGAGGGCACCTGCCTGATTTGTTTATCAATTTCACTCTGCAACGGCACTAAAATAGCTCCAAATTCTCCTGCCAAACGATCAACGATATCGATATAACCGCGCAGGCTTTTAAATAACTCGTTTTCAGCATCGCTACAAAACATAAATGGCTCCATTAGCATTAATTGACAATTAAGATGCTGCTTTGCCTGTGAAAGTAACTGTCTGTACGTTAGCTCATATTCGTCCTCATACACCGCTCTCGGCAGCTTCTCTGGTTCGGCATACCGTCTGGCCATATCGTTTATACCGACAAGCACACTCAAAATGTCCGGCTGGGGCTTAATGCAGTCTTTCTCCCATCGGTTCTTCAAATCCCGGACGGTGTTGCCGCTGACACCCGCATTTATAATACTGATATTCAATTGAGGGTACCTCGCCAGAAGGATGTTTGCTACGAAATGCACAAACCCGAAACCGAACGGCCTATAAGCTGACTGATTTCTATCGGCATCGGTTATGCTGTCGCCGATAAAGACGATAGTCTGATTAGGCTTCAGCTCAATTTTAGATTGCATATCCGGCGCTCTATTAACAGATATTACATTTGGGAATGCAGATTTTATCGTTTTCGGTTCGTCTGACAAGTTATTTTTGTTAAGCCGATTATAGAGGGTGCGTGTCAAGATTGTTGGTAGAATCTACAGAAAGAAACGTCTGTCATTTCGACCGTAGGCCCACTATGAGTGGGCCGAAGTGGAGAAATCTGCTTTGAAGGCAGACCTCTCCACTCGGCCATACGGCCTCGGTCGAGGTGACAAAAGGCGGCCAACCATTATCCATCGAGATAATAGGTAATACAATAGCGTCCACCTCACCTACAAACTTGACGTGCGCCCTATTATAGAGGAGGTGCTTTTGACCTTTGTTGTCATAGATACAAACATGAAGTGCATTCATATAAAAAAGAAGATGTGAAGGCGGATTTTGTCCATTAATAGTGCTGATATTTTAGCACATTTAGAGGATGGAATATCTTCGTTACAACTCTTTTTCCTCCTGCTGTTGTCCTTCGGATTGCTCAGGCAGGATTACTAAGAAAGGGGATTTGCTCGCCTCAGACGTACCGCCGTAAGCCCCCATATTAATTCTGCCTCCGTTAGGAAGCGGCTCAAAAACAAAGGGACTGCCGATGTCTCCCGCATCAATACATGGACTTGTAACTTCATCCTGGACCCAAACGCCGATGGTCGGATCCCATCGCCCTGCCTGTGATTGCAAACGATAATCACCGTCAACCCAGACGGAGTATGGCTCGCTTGGCTCAACGACAACATCGGGGCCGTTCCAGTAAATCCAGTACCCAGGGCTTGCAAAACAAGGATCGACATCTATGTTACCTTCGCCCCAATCAACCGCATAGTATGGGTCGTAGATAGTTGCCTGACCGTTTTTCACATTCGAGTAGGCGATTCCAAGAGTCGAGCCGTCTCCGTTCCATATCTGCGTACCATCTTCCCACAGAATACAATTAAATATGAAAGACCGACATAAATCGGGTTCGAAATTCAATTGTGACTGCCGAAAGGACAGAACGACTCCGGATAATGCTCTATTTGCAGCAAACGTGCAGTTGATGAGAGCTGGGCAGCTCATGTCATTATCCATTCCACCGCCTATACTATCTTCAGCCGTATTGGCTGTAAAAATACAGTTGACCACTGTTGGGCCGCTTCGTTCGTTGAAAATCGCACCACCACTGGCTTCGGCTACATTTGTGGTAAACTCACAGCTAATCAGCATCGGGTTGCTATCGTAGTTTGATATGGCTCCACCAACGCCCTGCCAGTATGCTCCATTCAAGGAGAAAGTACAGTCTAAAAGTACAGGATCACTATTTTGATTGTATATTGCTCCGCCGCTTCCGGTATTCTGTTCAAAGCGGACGTAATTCTGGCTAAACACGCACATCCTCAGTAGTGGATTGCTGCCTTCGGTGTTGTATATCGCTCCGCCTCTATGAGCTTCATTTCTGATGAATGTGCAGTTGTTAATCGTCAAACTGCCATTTGCGTTGTACATTCCACCTCCCTCTGAGCCGTGTCCGCCGGTGATAGTCAAGCCGTCCAGCACAGCACTTTCATCGGTCCCGCTACCGATGGTAACGTGATTGCTGTTGTCCGATTTAAACAGCCAAGCATTCATGACGTCATCACCATTAAGGTCGCCGCTGAGGATTGTTTCATAAAGGCTAATATCTCTGATATTTGGGTACAGCTCGGTAAAACCAGAATAACCACCCTCGATGGTCACGCCGTTTATGAGCCGGAATGCAGCCTCGCGGTCGCCAGGTTCTTGATTCGCACCCTGGTCCGGCTTATAGATGCCTGCGGCAACCAGGACTCGAACCGGCTTAGCTGAAGAATCGGCATCAGCCAAGGCATTTTGAAGATAGTTGTGAGCATTAGTCCAGGATGAGCCGTTATTTGCACCGAAGGCTTTAGCATCGACATAGATCATTTTTTCTGCAAAAGAGGTGCTACCCATCCCCGCTAAGAAAATAACTATAGTTATACAAATATTAAGGTTTGACCTTTTCATCATTACTCCTCCCGCGAGCAGATCAACATCATTTTAAAATTCTATGAAAATTTTACCAAATTAGGGGTACTCTGTCCAGAAATTTCGCTACAACAGCAGCTTTTTCGGCGATTAGCACCCTTAGAGCGGGTTTATAGGGTGATAAAAACCCTTTCGCTGATGGCTGAAAAAAATTAAAATTGGCTACTGTATTTACACTGAAATTTGTTTTTTGACGTCGTCAGACAAACAAGGTGTTTTATCCATTAGGCCCGCGAATTTTAGAAGCTCTTTTGACGAAATGCTAAGTAATGACCGTAAGTAAGGAAAAAGACAAATTTGATGCGATTCGGCAGAGGATAAAGACCTTTCCAACGGGGCCCGGCCTATATTTTATGAAGGGCAAGGCGGATAAAGTCCTTTATATCGGCAAAGCTAAAAACCTGCGCTCACGGGCGGCCAGTTACTTTCAGCCGGGCGGTGAAGCAGCGGGGGCACGCGGGCCGAAAATCGCAGAAATGCTCGGCAAAGTCGAAACCGTTGACTTTTTAGAAACCGAAACCGAAGTCGATGCAGTATTGAAAGAGGCCCGTCTGATAAAGGACATTCGTCCGCCTTATAATAGCGACCTTACCGATGACAAGACCTTTCCGTATCTGGAGATTACCACAGGTGAGGATTTTCCCAGCGTCTATATTACCAGAAAGCCTCGGCCAACCGGCAGCAGGCTGTTTGGGCCTTTCGCCGGTGCGAAAGACCTGCGGCTGGTTATGGTAGAGCTGCAAAAAATATTCAGGTTTCGAACCTGCTCTTTAGACATAAAGAAAAGCGATCTGAAACGCAGGTTCTTTCGGCCCTGCATTTTGTACAGCATAAAGCAGTGCACCGCTCCGTGTGCCGCAAAGATCGACGAAAGTGAGTACAAAAAGAGCATCAGTGATTTCATTAAGTTTTTGCGGTCGAAGCGCTCTACGGTTTTGCGGCAGTTAAGAAAACAAATGACCGAGGCAGCCGAAGGGCTGAAATACGAAAAAGCCGCTATGTACCGCGACCGTATTCGGCTGATAGAAAGGCTTGACCGTCGCGGCCTGCCGGAGGAAGACGTTCAGCCGGAGGTCTTTGCCGGTGACCCAACCGAGGCTCTGCTGCAATTGCGGGATTTATTACAGGCGTCTGAGCCGGTCAGGATTATTGAGGGTATCGATGTTGCCAACATTTCCGGAGCCGAGGCGGTCGGCTCATTGGTTAAATTTATCGATGGAAGGCCGTTTAAGAGCGGCTACCGACGATTCAAAATAAAAACAGTTACGGGTATCGATGACTATGCGATGATAGCTGAGGTAGTTAAACGCAGATACAAATACGCCTTGCGGGGCGAAGAGCTCTGGCCGGACCTTATTTTGATCGACGGAGGTCTCGGCCAATTGCACGCTGCCGAGACAGCTTTACAGCAGATGAATGCACCGGCTGTAAAAATCGCCTCAATTGCCAAGAGAGAGGAGGATATTTATTTGCAGGGTAGTTCTGAGCCGGTGAAATTGGCCGCTCACTCACCTGCCCGCAAGCTGTTGCAGTACGTCAGAGACGAGGCCCACCGCTTCGCTCAGCATTATTTTCACATTCTGCGGGATAAGAAAATGCTGAACAACAAAGTCCCTTAATAAACCTAATTTGTTACAGGAACAAATTGTAGATTTTCGAGTTTTTGTCCACGTATAGCCGTTGAGGCTCGACTGTGGACGTTCGGCTGAGCTCAGTCGAAGCCCTCGCCGAAGTCCGGGACGTCAATGGCTTGTTTTTATTCAATCTCGTCGAATTTCTCTTTCGACGCTCCACATATCGGACACTTCTGGGGTATCTTCTCCAGAAACGTGTTGCCGCAAACACTACACACAAACACCTTCGCTGTGGGCATATCATTACTATTTTTGGCTGCATTCAATGCCTCTACGCAAAGATTGTAATGTACCCGCTCTACTGCCATCGCATGCTGAAATGACGCCAATGCGGATTTGACTTTCTCCTGTTGGGCCTGTTCAATGTATTCGGGGTACTTCTGATTAAACTCGAAGCTCTCCGTTTTTATCGCCTCTTTCAGATTCTCCTTGGTTGATTTTACCCCACCCATGACCTTAAGAAGTGCATGGGCATGAACAGTTTCTCCTTGTGCCACTGCTCGGAGAAGCTTCGCTATTTGTGGATATCCCTCGGCATCTGCTTTTTTGGCATACGCTAAGTATTTCTTATTCGCCTGACTTTCTTCTATAAATGCATCCAGTAGATTTTCGTCCGTCGCCATCCTACAATCCTTTCACGAATGGTCTGTTATAAATGATTGATGATTTTTCATCCCTTCGCATTGCTTAGAGCCTGCCGAAGGAAAAAGTTTGAGTTAAGTGTCAAGTTCGTCCGCCCGAAGTTGACTGTGTCGTATATCTGGCTGTCGCTACCCGGATTCTTTAAGGACTTTACCCCTTGAGCGAAGCAAAGGGTTTAGAATAATATCGATTATGTGATGAGTGACAAAGCACTACAAGTTACCAAACTAAGCGATCGGACAACAGTGTTGGATACACTCAACTACATACTATCCACTTTTCTGGCTACGAATAGAAATAACCAAGCTGATAACCTTCAATCCTAATCAAGAATGTGGTCGTCTTACACTTACTCTTGCTCTTCATATTCTTCTTCTTCATACTCTTGTTCTTGAGGTTCGCAGAAGCAATCCTCAACAGGTTCACCGCAGCCTGAGCAAACCCCGTCCTCTACGGGCCGACCACATGTCTTGCACGGCGAACATCCACATCTCTGGCCATTGTTCTTTCTCTTAAAATTATAAGGTGATTAAGAAACTACTTATGACGCCCCAATAAGTCAAGTCTGAAATTTTTAAGTATTGCATTTTTCAACACCTGTGAAAGCAGTTTATGCAGGCCTTTAAAAAGCGATTTTTACGAGCCTTTCTGCTATTTTTTTGCTGGCATCCAAAGTGGCAATTGCTCTACAGACACTAACCTTTTCCTGCCTTTTCTTCTCATCTCTCACTATTAATCTCTCTTTTTCCGACCAATCTTCCGTTATTATTATTTGTATTTATTTTAATTGATATTTGGTTAGTTCTCTGGTATAATACCTGTCCTTAGAGTATGTTCTAACGTCTCTCAAGAATATTCTCTTGAAAAAAGTCTGAGGGGCAGAATTTGTGGCCGTTAGTAGGCCGAAGGAGTACAGAAGTGAGTACAGGTACAGTAAAATGGTTTAATGGTAAGAAAGGCTTTGGATTTATCACGCCCGATGACTCCGAGGAGGACTTGTTCGTTCATCACTCGGAAATCAAGATGAGCGGCTACGCCAGTCTTGAGGAAGGCCAGAGGGTGGAATTCGAGGTTGGACAGGGCAAAAAAGGCCCATGTGCGACCAATGTAATCCCTGGTTAATCCAAAGCAGCACACCGGAAAACCAACGGGCTCCGCAAAAACCGGAGCCCGTTTGAATTTGCCCTCGCCGAATAATTTTTGTTCTTCAAATTCATATTTGACACATGGGAGAATGGGATTTACACTTAAAACCGTATGGGTATTACAGAGATAATCGGTGACAAGAAAGCACAGATACTTGCGTTAGCGGCAAAGTATGGAGCATCGAATGTTCGCATATTCGGGTCGGTTGCGAACGGGACAGCCGGCCAGAACAGTGACATTGACTTTCTCGTGGATATGGAGAAAGATCGCAGCCTTTTTGATTTAGGCGGTTTGCTTATGGCCTTACAGGAGCTTTTCGGCCGCAAGGTAGATGTAGTGACCGAGAATGGGCTGCACTGGTATATCAAAGAGCGCGTGCTCAGCGAGGCAAAACCGATATGAAGGACGATCGGCTTTATCTGATACATATTTCCGAATGCATCGAACGCATAGAATCTTATGCCAAGGGTATAGACAAACAGGAGTTTATAGATTCTACACTCTTGCAGGATGCGATAATTCGAAACCTGCAAATATTATCAGAATCGACACAGCGATTGTCTGATGAAATCAGGGAAAGAGAGAGCGGGATTGACTGGTTTGAGGTAGCCGGCTTTCGAAATGTCCTTGTCCATGACTACCTGGGTCTTGATATTGAACGGGTATGGAATATTCTTAAAAAAGACCTGCCTGCTCTTAAAAAGGCCATTCAGAAAATGCTGAAATAATATTTATTGGTAAAACTCTGCTATTGCGGTGTTTTCCATCATTTAACCAATTACCATTTCTAAAATTGGCCACAGAGAATTAAAATGCAAAATGCAACTGCAGCGGAGAAAAAAGTATGATGTCACCAGATTTAAGGAAGTGATTCATCTATATAAGTATATGCGTATATACTTATGGAGTGCTTTAAGAACCAAGGATTTGATAATGAGGGTTTTGAGAATGATGGATTTAATTGCGGATTTACTCGGCGGAGAAAAAATAAACGTTCCATATTTATTTCTGAACAGCATCAAGAAGTTCTTTGCCATATTGTATTGATGTAGAATACCCAATTCCAACCTGCGTTACGTCACCTATGAATCTTAAATTGGCATTATATGTTTCAACAGCTAGGGCGATCGGATCAATACCTCCGATTTTTACTGTTGCACGGTTGTTGGGGTCATATTTAATAAATTGATTTTCACTTACTACATTCATGCGCGCATTTATTATACCAATGACTTCTCCTGTATCCGCTGAAAAAACGGGCCCGCCGCTGTTGCCTTTGTTGGCAAAAGCATTTATTGTATAGATATCGATATCACTTCCATCTTTTTCATATTGAAATTTACCTTTGCCTGAAATTATTCCGTTATTGGTTATTGGCAAATTCATGTTCAGGGGAAATCCAATAAACCCTATTCCCATGCCTTCTTTGAATTTATCATAATCTCCAAAACTAACATAAGGAAAGCCTTTTCCATCAATTTTAAGTAAAGTAATGTCTGCCGCATTATTGGAAGAAATTAACTTTGCTTCATACAATTCAAACCTATTATCCTTTATAACTCTAACTTTAATTTTATCTTTTGCTTCCTTAACAACGTGGTTGGCAGTCAGAATATAACCATCTTCTGCAACAATGAATCCTGTTCCTTTTGAAAATACTTTATTATTCGCAAGGATATATTCCCCTCCTGCAAATGGAAGTTCAAAACGATTTGTTTCTGCGAGAATCATAACTACTGCAGGTTTTATTTGTTCAACATTATTTGAAAAATTGTTTGTCATTATAATCTTTTCCTCCTTAATCAATTCTAAATTATTTATTTTGTTATTTATATATAGAAACGAGACCAATATTAAAAATATTGCGACTAATGTTGGGACCCATTTGTTTAGTTTATCATTCATATATTCTTTCATTTAAGTTTTACCTGCGAGTATTTCATATCTATGCCGCTCATAGCGCGGATGTTGTCGGGCGACATTTTTCGATTTCATAACAAATGCATAATTATAACTCGCCATTTTATCTCAGATAATCTTACTATCTCATGAAATAGTAGGGACAGCGCCACTGATTTCTTCATGATATTTCCCCATTTTATCTCACGGCGTAAAATAGACTAAAAGGAGGGAAAAGTCAAGGAAAAAGACAGAGGACAGAAGACGGAGAACATAAGACAGATGACGGAGGGCAGAAGGCAGAGGTTTACCCGCCTCTGGCGGGACAGAATACAGAAAAATATTTAGCCCCCAGATTTATCTGGGGGTTTATTAAGGAGTTTTGTTTGATACGATATACGATATACGCATCACGCATCACGAACCACAAATCACGCGTCACGTATTACTCTTATGGTTTACAATAAAGTGCTCCGGCACAGGGAACTGTGAGCATAAAAGCAAAGCCTCTTTGCCTACCTCTTCGATAACCGATTCTTTGTCGATATTATCTACTACTCTGTTTATCAAGCCGGCAATCTGCTCGCACTCCTTCTCCTTCATACCACGCGTAGTAATAGCCGGCGTTCCCAAACGCAAGCCGCTCGGATTACCCGGCGGAGCAGGGTCGCTCGGCACGGTGTTGTAATTAGTGACGATCCCGGCCCTATCTAAAGCCTTTGCTAATTTTTTGCCGGGGACTTTTTTGTTTCGCAAATCGATTAGAATTAAATGATTGTCGGTTCCGCCGGTGACGAGGTTAAAGCCGTGCTCCAGTAGCTTTCCCGCAAGAGCTTTTGCATTTTTTACTATCTGCTTTGCGTATGTAACAAACTCCGGCGTGTCCGCCTCGGCTAATGCCACGGCTATAGCTGTTAGCGTGTGCATGTGAGGGCCGCCCTGCAGGCCCGGAAAGACCGCCCTGTTGACTTTGTTGGCGTGCTCTTTTTTGCACAGCAGCATTCCGCCGCGAGCACCCCGCAGCGTCTTATGCGTGGTGGTTGAGACTATATCTGCATACGGTATAGGGCTGTTGTGAATGCCGGCTACAACAAGACCAGCAATGTGGGCTATGTCACTGACATGATACGCACCGACCTTCTTGGCTATCTGGCCGAATATCTCAAAGTCAATCTCCCGCGGATAGGCTGTGGCACCTGAGATAATGATATTCGGATGGTGTTTTTTCGCCAGCTCCTCAATGCGGTTAAAATCCAATCGGCCAGTTTTAGTATCTACAGAATAGGGCATGGATTTGAAGAATCTGCTTGTGAGGGAGACGTTCCAGCCGTGCGTGAGGTGTCCGCCATCGACGAGGGACATACCCATAATCGTATCGCCGGGATTTATCAAGGCTGCGTAGGCAGCCAAATTTGCTACCGAACCGGAATAGGGCTGAACGTTTGCATGGTCTGCTTTGAACAGTTTTTTCGCGCGCTGCTGAGCCATTCTTTCGATAAGGTCGGTTACCTGCTGGCCCTCGTAATATCTTTTGCCGGGGTAGCCCTCGGAATATTTGTTGGTAAGACAGCTTCCGGAGGCCTGCATTACAGCTCTGGATACGTAGTTCTCCGAGGGGATAAGGCGAATCGATCCACTCTGGCGCGCACTTTCCTGCCTTATCAGCTCATAAATCTGTGGGTCATACTGCTCGAGAGCTATTGTCATATTTATACTCCCTTCGTTTTATTCTTATAGCTGAATCTGTGCTGTCGTATATACAATTAGATGTTTTTGCTTCTTATAGCATAGCTTGAGTTTCTATACAAGTATTTTGTTGACAAACCCAAGCCGGGCATTACGATAAGCACGTACTGCAAGACATGTAAAAAATGGTAATCAGTTAAAATATATGCAAGAAATGAACAATGAAGAACTCGCCAGTGCCGGGGTTTTTTTTGAAAGGGCCCAGGAAGCAGCGGAGTCAGGAAACTTCGATTATGCAATCGAAATGTACCTCGGCGGTTTAAATTGTGCCCCTGATGCGCTGGAAGAAGGACATTTGCCGCTCTGCGAATTAGCTTTGCACCGAAAGGGAAAAGGTGGCCAAAAGCCTTCCATGATGGAAAGAGTAAAACGTCTGCGAGGCAAGACTCCCCTTGAGCAGTTGCTAAATGCCGAGTACCTTTTTGCAAAAGACCCTGACCATCTGCCGTACGCCGAGGCCATGCTGAAAGCAGCGATTGCAGGCGATTATAAAAGAACGGCTGATTGGATTGCCAACCTAATCTTCCAGACTAATAATGCCGCTGATAAGCCTTCTTTGCACACTTATATCCTGTTGAAGGATTCATACGCGGCTTTGGGGCAATTCGGCAAAGCACTTGCCGCCTGCCAACGTGCGTGCAGGATTAAACCTCAGGATAAAGATTTAGCAGATGAGTTTAAGAACCTCTCAGCCGAATTGACTATGGCCTCGGGCAAATACGACCAGCAAGGCGATTTTAGACAATCTATTAAAGACCGCGAAGGCCAGGAAATGCTTCAAGCCACCCAGGGCGTCGTCAAGAGCGAAGATTACCGCCTCTTAGCGGTCAAGCAGGCCCGAGAAGAAATAGCTCAAAATCCGGATCGGCCAAGAAGTGTATTCAAATTAGTCCAAGCCCTGTCAGATTTGCAAACCGGCGAGGCCCAAAATGAGGCCATAGAGCTGCTGGAAAATGCCTATAAAAATACAAGCGATTTTAGTTTTGAACAGCGTGCCGGCCAATTGAGAATAGGCTGGCTCAAACATAAAATAAGAGGAGCAAAAGCAGCGCGGCAAGCTCATCCTGATAACGCCGAAGCCAAGTCCAAAGTTGAAGGGTTATTGACGCAATTAAACAACATCGAATTAGAGCATTATCGACTTTGTGTAGAGAACTATCCAACCGACCTGCAGGCCAAGTATGATTACGGTAATTGTCTGCTTCCAAATAAACGCTACGATGAGGCAATACCATTATTCCAGGAGGCCCAAAAAGATCCGAGGCGAAAGATTGCAGCGATGGATAAAATAGGCTTGTGCTTTTACTTGAAGGGCTGGCTTACAGATGCGATCGATGTCTTTGCCAGAGCGATAGAGTCTTATGAGATAAAAGATGACAATATAGCCAAAGAGCTGCGGTACAATCTGGGTCGCGCTCATGAAGATAACGGCGATGCAGAAAAGGCGCTGGAAATTTATCGTAGGATTGCTCAGATTGATTTTGCATACAAAGATGTCGGCCAGCGAGTAGATAAGTTACGGCAAAGTCAAAAAGAAAAATAAAATGGTAGATATAATTTCAAAAGAAAGTCCTTTTACCCCGGGCAGGCCCGTTCCCGTGGAGTATTTTGTTGCCAGACGGAAAGAAATCGAAAGGTTCGAGAGAGCCATAAGGCAGACGCTCTCAGGCAGAAATGAGAATATTTTCATAGCCGGACAGCGCGGCATTGGAAAAAGCTCTCTTGCCGGATTCATTCGATTTATTGCCGAGAAGGAATACAGCCTGATAGGCAGTCACTGCCATTTGGGTGGGATTGCCACCTTAGAGGATATGATGGGTGAAATTTTCCAGAGACTATTGCAGGACTGCACAGATAAATCCTTATTTGAAAAATTAAAGAAAGGATTTAGTAGTTATATAAAAGGAGTAACGCTCTTTGGCGTAGAGATTGAATTTACAAAAGATAAAGAACAGCTACGAACTTTAGTGAACAATTTTCTACCGATTTTGAGAAAAATATATGAAGAGGTCAAAGATAGTGACAAGAAAGGATTGCTTCTCATACTAGATGATGTCAACGGCCTCACCGATATTCCGCAATTTTCTCCTTTTCTAAAAAGTTTTGTTGATGAATTAGCTACTTCTGGTAAGCCCCTTCCGATTTTTCTGGTTCTTGTCGGTTTGGAGGAAAGACGAGCGGACCTAATAAAACACCAGCCATCAGTAGCCAGAATTTTCGATGTTATTGACTTGCCGATTATGAGCAATAGCGAATCAGAAGAGTTCTTTGAGAAAATGTTCAGCAGACAAGGCATAACAATTTCAAGTGACGCACTTTCTTTAATGGTACAATTGTCAGGTGGTTTGCCTATGTTAATGCATGAGATTGGCGACACTGTTTTTTGGCAGGACACAGACAACAAAATAAGTGAAATTGATGCAAGAGCCGGTATTATGGAGGCTGCACGGATTGCAGGCAGAAGGTACATCAATGAACAGGTAACCGGTGTTTTAAGGAATAAAACTTATTCTTCCATTTTCAGAAGAATAGCAAGAAAGTTACCTGTTGGCATAACTTTTACACGCGGTGAAATACTCAAAGAACTTGAAGAAAAAGAGCAAAAAAATTTAGACAACTTCTTGCGAAAAACAAAGGGGCTTGGAATTATTGTCGAAGGCCAGATGAGAGGTGAATACAAATTTGTGAATCCGCTCTATCACTTGTTCGTGTGGTTACTATATAAAGAAAAAAATAAGAAGTGATCTGTTAAAGTCAGATTACCGAAGAGCCTAAGAACGTTAATTTTAGGAGGCTATAGTGGCACATTCGTTATCAGCTAAGAAAAGAATCAGGCAAAACACCAAAAAAAGAACGATTAATCGTGCGCGTAAAAGCCAGTTCAAGACACAAATCAAACATTTAGAGACGGCTATGAGTAGCGGCGATGTGGAAGGAGCGAGCGAGCAGTATCGGCTTGTGGCACAGAAGCTGGACAAAACCGCTGCTACAAGTACAATGCACAAAAGAACCGCTGCACGAAAAAAATCACGCCTTGCCAAAAAACTTAATCAGATAAAGGCTAAGAAGGGATAAGTACAATCATTTCAGGTAGGGTGGGCTATGCCCACCATTTCTGTAACTACCGTTATGGAAAAATGGAAATCAGGTCATCAGAAAATCAGGATGCAGGTAATCGAGCTATCAGGAGACCAGAAAAAAAGTTAATCTGATACCCTGATACTTTGATATCCACTATCTGATAACCTGATTTTCTGATAATCTAACAAACTTCCAAATGCCGGAAATTTTTAAAGAACGAATAATTAAATTATTAAAGCACGCCGATTACAAGCCACAGAAACTCGCTCAGTTGGCTAAGGCGATAGGCGTAAGCTGCGAAGATTATCCGCAGTTCAAAGCCGCCTTCAACCAGCTCCGTCAGGCTGGACACGTGGTAATAGGGGCCGGCAATTCAGTAACTCTGCCTTCACTGGCCGGTCAGATAGTAGGAACATTCCGTGCAAATCCGAAGGGCTTTGGCTTTGTAATACCACGCGATCCCAATTCGCATGGCGATTTATTCATTCCGCCGGACGCTACATCCGACGCGATGACTGGCGACATCGTCATCGTAAAAGTCAAAAGGAAAGGCAAACGCAGCGGACAAATGCGGCTCACCGGCGAGGTAATTCAAGTCCTCCAAAGAGCACAAAACAGATTCGTTGGAACACTGTTGAAACACCCGGAAGGCTGGCTTGTCCAGCCGGATGGATCCGCTTTCTTCGAGCCAATCAGCGTCGATGATGTCACCGCAAAAGGTGCTAAGCAAAAAGATAAAGTTGTAGTCGAAATACTCCACTGGCCTACAGAAAAATATCTGGCGCGTGGCGTAATAATCGAAGTCCTGGGCAAGCAGGGTCAATATGAAACCGAGATAAAATCAATAACTGCCCAATATCACCTGCCAGGCGAATTTGATTCTAATTGCATCGAGCAGACTCGCGAAGCCGCCGCCGAATTTAATCCGGAGCAGATCGATGGCCGAGAGGATATAACGGAAAAAGTAATCATAACCATCGACCCGGCTGATGCGAAAGATTTTGACGATGCGATAAGCCTGGAGAAAGATTCTAATGGCAACTGGGTGCTGGGTATTCACATTGCCGATGTCGGTAATTTCATCCCGCCGGATTCGCTGCTGGATAAAGAAGCACAAACTCGTGGTAACAGCGTCTATCTGCCCGGTAGAACTATTCCGATGCTTCCGGAAGTTTTAAGCAATGGAATCTGTAGTCTTCAGCCGGGCCAGAAGCGGTTTGTTAAAAGTGTTTATTTAACATACGACGAGCAAGGCAATGTCAAATCCCGTAGATTTGCCAATAGTATTATGTGCTCGACTCAGCGTCTGTCTTACGAACAAGCCGACAGGACTTTGAAAGGCCATACCAAGGGCGTAAGAAAAGAAGTGATTGAGCTACTAAGAGATATGGGGACACTCGCTGGCGTGATTGAAGAGCGGCGAACAAAAAATGGCATGATACATCTTGCGCTGCCTGAGACGGAATTAGTAATGGACAAATCCGGACGTGTAGTCGATGCACATCCTGCTGATGACAGCTACCCACATACAATAATCGAGATGTTCATGGTGGAGGCCAACGAGGCTGTCGCTTCACTTTTGGACAGGCTCAACGTCCCCTTCATTCGGCGGATTCATCCGGAGCCGGATGCCTTGAGTATGAAAAACCTGGCTGTGCTCGTCAGAGCGTTAGGATTTACTCTGCCCCGGAATCCGGATCGAAAAGCTATACAAAATTTGTTAGCTACGGTTGAAGGTGCAGATTGTGCTTTAGCGGTGAATTTAGTAGTCCTGCGAAGTTTTGAAAAAGCGCAGTACGCACCACAACACATCGGCCATTTCGCGCTGGCCTCAACTCACTATTGCCACTTTACCAGTCCCATACGCCGATATGCAGACCTGCTCGTTCATCGTGTTTTGCAGTGCTATCTTGAGAATCGTATGGACACAGCCAAACAAATTGCAGCCGGTCTAAACTTGGTTGAAATAGGCAAACACATCACCTTTACCGAGCAGCGGTCCGAGGACGCCGAAAGAGAGCTGACGACGGTGCTGATATTACAAATGTTGAGCAAGAAACTTGGTGACGAGCTTGATTGCGTTGTCACTGGCCTGACTAATTTTGGCGTATTTGTACAATCACGAAAGCTCGGCATAGAAGGCCTCATTCAGATGGTCGATTTGGGACCAGACCAGTGGAAATACGATGCAAGAGTCCAGTGCGTCGTCGGCCTGCATACCGGCCTTAGCATTCGTTTGGGCCAAGCCATAAAAGTCCGAATTGTTTCGGTGAATGTCCCCGCGCGTCAGTTAAATTTGGCGCCTATAGAACCTTTAACAAGCCCAGTCAGCCGAAGGGATGGCAAAAGAGTAAGGAAGCCCAAAAAACGAAAGCGAAAAACTAAAAGATAAATCTTATGCTTTATATTCAATATGCAATACAGAGAAATGTAGGGTGGACTTTATTGATACCAGTAAAACTAATGTTAATAGGAATTGTTTAGATTTGTCACTCCTGCGGAAGCAGGAGTCCAGAAAACGCTATTAAAATAGCTGGATTCCCGCCTTCGCGGGAATGACATTGTTGTTCTATACTTTTTATGTTTTATTATTTCCCTTGGAATCTGCGATATTTATGCAGGAATAAATAGCCCACCTTTAAAGAAATTGGTGGGGCTAGCCCTACCCTACCGAACCTCGATGCCGGATACTCGATGTTCATTTTAATCCAATTGTCAATTACAAACATCGAGCGTCGAGTTACGAATTCATGCTTCTTGACTTTTAGCAGCAATTTTGCAATACTTATTTAGTGAATAGTAGTTAGTGAATAGTAGTTAGTGAATAGTATTTAGCATTTAGCATAGACCATCTGATGAGTCAAAATTCGAGCACGAAAATAAAAAGCTTTAAAGACTTGCAGATATGGAAAAGAAGTATCAAATTGGTTGAAGATGTATACGCTGCAACCAGGTTCTTTCCAAAGGAAGAAATGTATGCCTTGACGAGCCAGTTAAGACGATCGGCGGTATCAATACCCTCAAATATCTCAGAAGGATTCGCCAGATTACACAACAAAGAATACAGACAGTTCTTATATATGTCTCTTGGAAGCTGCGCTGAACTTACAACACAAGTTGTTATTGCTTCACAGCTTAAATACATTGAAAAGGGTAAAGCGGATAAGCTATTAGATACGATTGAAGAAATCAGCAAAATGACGATGGGCCTAATAAAAAAACTAAATACTAACGACTAAATACTAACGACTAAATACTAACGACTAAATACTAACGACTAAATACTAACGACTAAATACTAACGACTAAATACTAACGACTAAATACTGACGACTAAATACTGACGACTAAATACTGACGACTAAATACTAACGACTAAATACTGACGACTAAATACTGACGACTAAATACTGACGACTAAATACTGACGACTAAATACTGACGACTAAATACTGACGACTAAATACTGACGACTAAATACTGACGACTAAATACTGACGACTAAATACTGGAGTCAAAATGCGAGCATCAGAGATGAGAAAGGGTCAGACCGTTAAGATCGACGACAAACTTTATGTGATTGTTGATTATCAGCACGTAAAGCTCGGCAAAGGCGGAGCGGTCTATCAAACAAAGCTAAAGAGTCTGACGGACGGCTCAATTCAAAATGTTCGCCTGCGTGCAGAGGAAACAATCGAAGATGCGTATCTCGATAAGCGAACATACGAATACATTTATTCCTCAGGCAGCGAGCATGTCCTTATGGATACTACAAACTACGAGCAAATCACCCTCGATGACGATGCATTCGGCGACGGACAAAAATATCTTAAGCCAAATACGCAGCTTCAGGTTAGCATGTACCAGGGCAAGCCCATTGTAGTTACTTTGCCTAACTCGGTGGATTTGGAGGTGACAGATACACCGCCGGAAATAAAGGGTGCAACAGCTACAAATCAGCCCAAGCAAGCGGCACTCGAAACAGGCCTGGTCGTGCAGGTGCCGCCTTTTATTAAAGTCGGAGACATCATTCGTATCGATACACGAACCGGCGAGTACGTAACACGAGTTAAAGAATAAGAAGTTAGCTAAAGTATAAAGTGAACTAAAGTGAAAAAAATAATCTATAACTTTAGGCACTTCAGCTCACTTTAGGCATTTTAGCTCACTGTTTTTTTAGATGCGATGTTTGATAAAGTAAACAAAGCCCTGTTAAAGATTTTTGGCTCGCGAAATGAGCGTTTACTAAAGGCCTATTCCGTAATCGCTCAGCAGGCGGGAGAGTTTGAGCAGGAGATACAGAAACTCGACGACGAGGCTCTAAAAGCAAAAACCACCCAGTTTAAAGCTAAACTAAAGGCCGGAGCCAAACCGGAAGATATTATGCCGGAGGCCTTCGCAGTCGTTCGTGAAGCTGCAAGACGAAATGTCAAAATGCGGCATTTCAACATGCAGATTATCGGGGGAAATGTCCTCTATAAAGGCAACATCGCTGAAATGGCTACCGGCGAAGGCAAAACTTTAGTGGCAACGCTGGCGGCATATCTTGTTCACCTGACCGGCAGAAAGGTACATATCGTTACCGTCAACGATTACCTTGCAAAACGCGACGCTGAATGGATGGGCCCTGTCTATAAGGCTTTGGGATTAACTGTAGGGGCAATCCAGGCGGATATGGATTCCAGCAGTGATGAGCGGAAAAGTCAGTATGCCTGTGACATAACATACGGGACGAATAACGAATTCGGCTTCGATTATCTCCGTGACAACATGAAGATATCGCTCGAGCAAATGGTTCAGAGTTCGCGGCAGTACGCCATAATCGATGAGGTAGATTCGATTCTGATTGATGAGGCCCGGACACCTTTGATTATATCAGGTCCGGCTTTCGATGATGTCACCAGGTATAAAAAAGCAGACCAGGTAGCAAGAAAGTTGATTAGTCTGCACAGCCATTACGACCACCTTAAAAGACAAATTGATTCCGCCCAGCGAACCATCGCCAATGCCCAAGGTGAGCTGTCCGATGCAAAAAGGGCCAGTGACAGTAAACGTATCGAAAAGGCCCAAAAGGTGATTGAGAAGACCCAGGTCGAGCTTGAAACTGCTGAAGCAAAATTAGCACAGGCTACACAATATTACGAAGTTGAGTACGACAGAAAACAGGTGCATCTTACACATGAAGGAGTCGGGGCGGCGCAGGAAATCGCCGGCGTCGGCTCATTTTTCACCGGCTCAAATATGGAATGGCCACATCTTTTGGAGCAAAGCCTGCGGGGCCACGTGACTTTTGAAAGAGAAAGAGACTACGTGGTTATGGACGGCAAGGTTATCATCGTTGACGAATTTACCGGCCGATTGATGCACGGCCGACAGTGGTCTGATGGGCTCCATCAGGCGGTCGAGGCAAAAGAGGCTGTAGCCGTAAAGGAAGAATCTCAGACACTTGCCACCATCACCCTTCAGAACTTCTTCAAACTATATGACCAGATAGCCGGCATGACCGGAACCGCAGCCACCGAAGCCGAAGAGTTTATCAAGATATACAAGCTTGATGTCATTGTAATGCCTACCAACGAGCCTTGTATCAGGCAAGATCAGGATGATGCAATTTATAAAACGATAAAGGAAAAGTTTAACGCCATCGTGGAAGAGATAAACGAGGTCAGTGCTGCCGGTCGGCCACTGCTGGTGGGCACAACAAGTGTGGAAAGAAACGAAGCGCTCTCAGCGGCTCTTACCCAAAAATACGGTCTTGAACACGAGCTACTCAATGCCAAGCACCACGAAAGAGAAGCGACCATCGTGGCCAAAGCCGGCCAGCAGCATAAAGGCCGGGACGGCAGAATGCGAGGAAATATAACCATCGCAACAAATATGGCAGGCAGAGGTACCGATATCGTGCTCGGCCCGGGCGTAGCCGATATCGGAGGACTGCACGTCCTTGGAACCGAACGGCACGAGGCCAGAAGAATCGACAATCAGCTCCGAGGCCGGTGTGGCAGACAAGGGGACAAGGGCTCCAGCCAATTCTTTCTCTGCTTCGACGACGACCTGTTGAAAATCTTTGCGCCGGAATGGACCATCAAGGCCCTTTCCTGGATCGGCTGGGAAGAAGGCCAGCCAATCTATCATAAACGAATAAGCAAAGGCATCGAAAGAGCACAGAAGAAAGTTGAGGAGCGGAACTTCGAGGTACGCAAGAGCCTGCTTGAATACGACGAGGTGATGGACTACCAGCGAAAGATATTCTACTCACGCCGACGCAAAATCTTAGCTGGAAAAGGTCTCAAAAACATTATTGAAGAAATGATTGACAATACTATCGCAAAGAATTGCGATACAATCCTGAACGAAAGTTACCCCGTTAAGTGTATTGTCGAGTGGGCCCGAACTAATTTCGGCGTTGATTTGAAACCCGCAGATATTTCTGAGTCCAAACCCCACGAAATTGAGAGATTAATAAAAAAGAAAGCAAAAGACGAGGCCGAGAACAATATATCGCTTTCTATCGGCGAATATTTAGAAGATTACGACGATCCACAAACATGGGATATTGCCGGCCTGGCCAAGTGGGCGATGAGTGCCTTTCGTGTCAGTTTGAGCCCTGCTAAAATCAAAAGCCAAAGTCCGGAAGATATTCAGCAGCAGTTGATTTCCGCTGCTGCTGAGCAAATCGACAAAAAAGATTGCTCACAGCTAAACGGCTTTCTGAAGGAAGATTTTGCCGTCAACACATTTACCGAATGGGCGCGAGCCAAATTCGATATAAAATTAGATATCGAGCAATTAAATAGCTTAAATGCTTCGCAAATCCGTCAGCTCCTCGCCGAGAAGACTGCAGCCAAATACAAAAAACGAGAGATTGAATATCCGGTTGAATTTGCGATGAGCATGGTCTATGGTCCGCAAGGCCCCAACGTGTACGCATACGAGGCAGTGGCCGATTGGGCGAATAAAAAATATAACGCCGGCCTTTCCGTCGAGCAGATTCAGAACACTAAGCCTCAGCACCTGCACAAGCAACTGCTCGAATTCAGTGAAAGCTTCAATAACGGTCAGTTGGAGAGAGAGCTTGCCGATAAAATCGCCAGCCTGAATACCACCGAATTAACCAATTGGGCTAACGAACGATTCGAGGCTTGCCTGACAGAAGACGAACTTGGTGAAGGGACAGAACTGAGAGACAGGCTAACAACACTTGGAAGTGAGTTTTTACGCAAAGAGCTGAGCTATTTAGAGAAGTATGTCTTAGTTCAGGTTTACGATGGAACGTGGAAGGACCATCTATATTCGATGGACCATTTAAAAGAGAGCATTTGGACCCGTTCTTTTGCTGAGAAAGACCCTAAGATAGAATACAAGCGGGAAGGCTTTCGAATGTTCAACGAGATGCTCGAGGCTATTGAGGACCGGGTGACAGATATTATCTTCAAGGTACACTTGGAGGCCGGCGCCAGAGCCAGAAGTGTCTGGAATGTGAGTCAGACAGTTCACGACCAGGTTGGCCAGTTTGCGATGGCTGAGCGACAGCGAGCCGCAGCTCAAGCTCCGCAGGGCGAGCAGAGAGTAAAGCAAATCAAATTGGAGCAGCCGAAGGTCGGAAGAAATGAGCCGTGTCCCTGCGGCAGCGGTAAAAAGTACAAAAAATGCTGCGGAAAAAACGCATAAGCTATTTAGCCCCCACCCCTGCCTGCCCTGAGCGCAGTCGAATGGGTGGTGGGGGTCCATACACCATTTTTCACATCTCATAATTGACCAAATAGTCCTCATCTGGTATACTACATATCAGCGAGCATAGGAAAAGCAGGTAATTATCCTATTGCCCGAAGGTTGAGGAAGGAGGTCGAAAGATGATGGAGGTAAGAAATTCGCGAATCTTGACTGTCGTCAGACAAGTTCTGCGGACAATTCTTTTCCTGATCGCAGTTTGTCTGCTCAGCTTTCCTGCCCAGGCAAACGAAAAAGAGTTTGTTACTACGGCAGATTCTCAGCCCTTCGACTCCGCTCAGGGTGGTGAGCTTGTCCCTAAGGGGCTTGTCGAATCCAGCAGCCGATACATATTCCTTTCCGATCAGAGTACGGTTATTCAGACAGGCGGAATAGCCGGCGTCCACTGGATCTATTCCGTCGAAGGACAGTTCCAGCTTACCGTCGATCCCAATGCGGGCACAGCCTTATTCGCCCATGTCGATGCGAATGCGACGGACGAAAGCCCATACAGACGCACCCTGGACCCGAACGAGGAATTCAACATGACCAAGCTGGTCGGCACGGTCATTGGCGATACGATAATCGTATTTTCGGGTAAAGCCGCTGACAGTAGCAATATTCTCATCATAGCGCTCCTCAATGATGATTTGGTTTATCTTGTCGGCAAGACATTCCCGCCGGCTGGCAGCGCGGATTTCTTTATCTTCAGCTTAGACGCCACAGCTCAGAGAAAGTATGGCGGCGGCACAGGGGAAGCCAATGACCCCTATCTAATCTATACAGCCGAACAGCTCAACACCATCGGTCTCAATCAGGAGGACGCGGATAAACACTTCAAGCTGATGGCTGATATTGATTTATCTGCTTATAAGGGAGATACATTCAACAGGATAGGATGCTATGAGCCTCCACCACAATTTCCCTCTGGGAATATACCATTCACGGGCGTTTTTGACGGCAATGGCCACACTATATCCAACTTCACTTATGCGGTGGATATCAACGAGCCGCCGTATGAAGGTTATTTATGTGAAGATTTTGTTGGTTTATTCGGATATGTCAACGGGCCTGGGGCTCAAATTAAAAATCTTGGTCTGATTGACCCCAATATGTATCCGGAGGCAACCTGTAGTGAAAGAGTGGCTAGGGTTGGCGCCTTAGCTGGCAGGTTACGTTTGGGAATCATTACCAACTGCTATGTTCATGGTGGCCGAGTCTTGGCAGATGCGTACGTTGGGGGATTGGTCGGCTCGAATCTGGAAGGAACCATCTCAAACTGCTACACGACATGCGATGTTGCATTGGCGGAAGATCGTTGGTTAAGACCCATCGATGACCCGAATATCCCAGTTGTAAGTGTCGGTTTCTCTTTTGGCGGCTTAGTAGGATACAGCCGGGGCTGGATATACGACTGCTATGCAACAGGAAGCGTCCAAGGAGTTCGGGCATCCGGGGGATTAGTAGGAATAAACGATAGTGACATTTTCAACCCAGAGTCGGATATTGGGGTGATATCCGGCAGCTATGCGACAGGTGACGTTTCCGGCGACGAAGATGTTGGTGGACTTGTAGGAAGCAATAGCGGTGAAATTCACCAATGCCGTGCTTTTGGTAACGTCTCAGGATTGAATAGTGTGGGTGGGCTTGTGGGCGATATGGTCATGGATGAGGGCGGTATCAGTGACAGCTACGCGACCGGCGATGTTTCCGGCAACGAACAGGTCGGTGGACTTGTGGGATATAGCAACGGCTCCATCAAAGACAGCTATGCCATCAGCGAGGTTTCGGGAAATGTATATGTTGGGGGGCTGGCAGGATTTAATGGCTACGGTACAATCTATCGCAGCTATGCGGGCGGTGCGGTCTCCGGCACTGAAAATGTCGGTGGGTTGGCAGGAAGGAATGGCGGCGCCGGTATGATCCATTGCAGCTATGCCATTGGTGAGGTTTTGGGAACGGAATATGTCGGTGGGCTGGCAGGAACTAACTTCGGTACTATCCATTGCAGCTATTCAGCCGGTGCAGTCTCTGGCATTCAGAAAGTTGGTGGCTTGGTGGGAGATAATTGGGGTGGCGGTATAGTAACCGCCTGTTTCTGGGATATTGAGACAAGCGGACTGACTGATATGTGTGGAATTGAGAGCAGCGGTGCTATTGGCTGCGACAATTCCTATGGAAAAACCACAATCGAGATGCAAACAGAAAGCACGTTCCTGGACGCCGGCTGGGACTTCGTGGACGAGACCAAAAACGGCGCCGAAGATATCTGGTGGATTCTCGAAGGCCGGGACTATCCGAGATTAAACCGGGAACTCATCGAAGATGATTCGGCGGAGTAATTAACCCCCAAGGAAAAACCGCCAGGTAGAACCCTTCGACTTCGCTCAGCGCGGGCCTGGGGGGCTAAATACATAGATATAAAAAGAAAACATCGAGTAGCGTCCTGTTACCCGATGTTTTCCGGAGGGGAGAAAAAAAGTTTTTTTACATTCTTATTTAGCAGTAAAATTCCAATTATAAGTCTAACTAAAAAGCTCCAATCAGTCTCTTTTCTAATTTTGTATACGTTATCAGCGGATTACAGTTCTATACAATTTTTCACGGAAATTTGTTGTACAGCATAATTTCCATAACTGTTGTTGTTTTAAAAAAATGAGCACTACTTTTTGTCATACCCGCCCGATGTCTGCTGAAGGCAGGTAAAGCTGTGGCTATCCGCAAAGCGGATAGACCAGCGAAAAACGCTCCTCTATTTTAAAGTGGCAACTAACGGGAAAAAAGTAACATTTTTTTATGGAAACAGCAGTAGATTCCATCGGCGAAATCGTGACTTGCAGCACCGGTTTTTGCAATAGGAAGAAATTTGTCACAGCCCGCTTTAACCGTACCAGCCGCTTAAACCTTGCTGAACAGCCCGCTACGGAAGCCGCCGCAACTGTGATTCTTGTTGAATCTGCCACGTCACTCACCGGTTCGGTAGGTAGTTTTTACTCCTTCTTGAGGTAAAGCGTTTGTGTTGGGAAGGCAAATTCGATACCTTCGGCTTCGAAACGCTTCATCATCTCTAAGTTGACCCGCTGATTGACCTCGTGATACAGCCAATAATCGGGCGGTTTAACCCAATAGCTCATATATATGTTCAACGAGCAATCGTTAAAATCGCTAAAGTACACCCTCGGTAACTTTTCAGGGTCAGTATTTACTTCCGGTACATTAGCTAAAATCTCTTTGATGATCTCGACGGCCCTCTTGGCTTTTTTATGGCCGGAATCATAAGTTATGGTGATATTCGATGTCCTGCGAATAAATGGACGCCTGCCAACATTTTCCACAATCGAATTTGCAATCACACTATTAGGAACAGTCACAAAGTGTCCTTCAATTGTGCGTATTTTAGTGCTTCTAAAGCCGACCTCCTCGACCGGCCCATAATGGCCGTCAATCTTTACCAGCTCACCCATCTGAAAAGGCCTATCAGCGAAGATGGTAATAGAGCCGAAGAAATTGGCTATGGTTTCCTTGGCTGCCAGGGCGATTGCGATACCGCCAACGCCGGCACTGAGCAGAAGTGACTTTACATTCGCCCCCAGGATATTCTCGCTAATCAGAAGAACTGCGACAATTGCTATTGTCACTCGCATGGCCTTACGCACCACCGGCACGAGCATGTCGTCGAGCTTGGTTTCCGTTTTGCCGACCAGGCGATTCAAATAGAATTCGATGACATCGACAAGCCGATAAAGGGCATAAGCTACGGCAATGGCAGCTATTACACGAGCAATTTTTGTCCATCCATCACCGAGCGAGGTTCTAATCCCATTTTCGTCATTAAAGAATAGGGGGACTTTCGCGAGAAATATGCCGGCTGCAAATACCGCCACATATATCGGATTTGCCAGCGCTGCAAGTAAGATTGCCAGAGGACTATCAACTTTTTTCTTTGCCAGTCGCTGGGCATAGCTCTTAACAAAAAACTGGACAATTCGCCCTGCCGCCATTGCAACCAAAACCGCGAGTAAAACAAGGCCGAACCGCCAAATTTCATTACCTCTAATGATTTCGTAGTTGATGGTTTTTGTCCACCCCTCAGCGAGAGTTGATATTTGAGCTAATACCAATGCTGTCATCTTAAACTCCCAATTTATAAAATCCTTTTTGCTTGTTTAAAGTCCTGCCCGCCGTACACTCTGGGCAGGCGGGCCTGCTTCTTATACATTATTAACCGCAGTTTTTCCAGTGAAACAAACATTTTACGTTTCATCTGACTCTGTCATCTGTCCTACCACGGCTCGACTGAGCTCGCCGAAGTTTGGCGGGTAAACTTCTGTCCTCCGTTTTCTGTCGTCTGTCTTCTGTTGTCTGTAATTGGCTTTGTTTGGCTTTGTTTCCCCCAAAGTCGCCGGCGTGGTTCATTTTCATAATCCTTTGTTGAAAAGAAGGTTGCATTATTTTTGACCTTAATCAAATTGGCTTTGTTTTGCATAAAAAAGGCTCGATTTGTAGAATACTTTCGACAATTGTCGAATAACGTAGGTTTGCGTAAAATTGACAGCATGGGCAAATAAGTCCCTTGATGAAAAGTTACCCATCCCATCGGCTGAATCTTGATTTTTGCGTTTTGGTTTTTCGTTTCGCAATGAGAATTCAGGTTTTTTGAACATTTGATATTGTTTAGAGTTTAGGATTTACTTCTGAGTTCCGTCCTCTGTCTTTCCGACTTCGCAGAGGCTACGCCAGACGTGCCGTCATCTGTCTTCTGTTTGAATTGTGATATGCTATACTTTTATGTACTCAATACGCGATACGATATACGCTAAACGCGTTACGAGGTCCTATTATACCCGAAAAGATCTTAATTTTCAAGTAAATTCTTTTCTCGACACCTGTCATTGCGAGGCCCAAAGGGCCGCGGCAATCTAATCCTTGCCTGTTCCGAGTCCCGATTTATTGGGAAGGGATTCACACGATACCTGTCATTCCTACGGAATTTGTCCGCCTTGGCGTCGAGCGGTTACGCTGCTCGTCACGGTTACGTTAAACGTAAAACGTTTTTTTAATGGGCTTAGCCATGCCTTTCGGCAGGCAAAATAAAAGAATGAGCAAGGAGGAAATTATATCAATCAAAAAACTCCTTTGAGTTACACGATTATTGCACTACCTGTTAATACCACCTAGTGGACATAAAGTGATTTTGTATTTTTTGGTAGGGTGGGGCTCACCCCACCATTTTCTCTACATAGCTTGGCAGCATCATTGAGTTCTAAAGAGCAATTGAAAAGATTATTTGAATCCGAGAATAGCTTGATTTTCAAAACAGTTGCCATGTCACTCATACGTAAAACGAGTACGCGCTTTACGTATGAGCTTTTTTTGTTTTTGGTTGTTTATTCGCCGCAGGTGTATTAAGGCCAAATAAAAGGTGGATTTGTTTTGGTAGGGTGGGACTCCCTATGGGATGCCTTACGGTATTGCCACACCATTTTCATTCTTGATATAAAGTGTTCGAGTCTCAATACCTAAGATACTTAGGTATTCTTTGAAAATTAATTAGAAAAGCACCAAAAACACGAATCTGGCAACACGTAAGGTGCGATACTCGTGCTTCGTAGCAAAGCCAACTTCGCATAGTAGCACATCGCAACCTATCGAATGAAAAAAGTACCCACTTGGGGCAGGCGGACACCTTTAATTCATTGTAATTGAAGGCTGTATATAAAAATAATACCTAAGATACTTAGGTATTGGAAACAATCTTATTCATGTTCTTTGAAAAAGCGAGCCATTCGGTTCGGTTTGCCAGAAGTAGCTTTTTGCCTTTTATGGTTAAAGAATAATATTTTCGCTTTCTTGAAGGTCCAGCAGGTTTCCATCTGCCTTTAATCAGTCCCGCTTTTTCCATCTTGCGCAGGGCTGTATAAACGGCTGATTGACGCCATTGGAAAAAGCCTTTTGTTTTTTGATGAGCTGTCTGGATAAGTCCATAGCCGTACATCTGCTGCTTTTCGAGCATTGAAAGAATCACAAATTTGATGCTCCCTTTTACAATCTGCTGGTAAAACATCTATACTTTCCTTTCTTTATAATCGAAGGATTTACAAAAATAATACCTAAGATACTTAGGTATTGTACCGACACCAATCACTCAAAAAAGTCGGCACTTTTAATTTCTATGTTCTATATAATACCTAAGATACTTAGGTATTCCTATTATCTTACGGCTTAATATTTAATTTTAGATACACCATACTAAATACCAGAGTCTTGATACCTAAGATACTTAGGTATTGTGCTGACACCAATCCATTAAAAAATCATCACTTTTAACTTCTATGTTCTATATAATGCCTAAGATACTTAGGTATTCCTATTATCTTACGGCTTAATATTTAATTTTAGATACACCATACTAAATATGGGAGTCTCAATACCTAAGATACTTAGGTATTCTTTAGAAATCAAACAGAATATATTTAAAATACTTCATTGGCTTTGAGCAATGTGAGCTAAGAAGTTCCATATAAACGAGTAACTATCCCAAATTCTGTGGTTGGTTATTTATTGTCGTTTCCAGAAGGTTAACACTATCATTATCGTTGAATGATGTTTGTAACAATAATACCTAAGATACTTAGGTATTCTTTGAAAATCAATCAGAATATCTTAAGAAGTATTCAGTCCGCTGGGGGATGCCTCCCGCAAGGGATCCTCCCGTTAGGGACCCCTTAGGGGCTTACGGGATTACGGCATTGGTATTAAGAAATAGTCGGGTAGCTTGGGCAAATTCTTTAGTAGGACGGTGTATCTCTGCTGCTCAGGCTGAAAAGTATTTTTAGACAGTCCTAAGGACTCCGCCGTTAGGCGTCCTGTGGACTGACCCGCCAGAGGCGGGTAAACTTCTGTCCTTTGTCATCCGTCATCTGTCTTCTGTTCTCTAAAGGTATCTCTTTCATTATTCTCCCCTATGTCGGAGCATAGCGTAGATCCGGCCGCGCAGCGCGACAGACTCGAACTCTCCTGTCTCCAGCTCAAAAAGTGCACAAGAGCACAAGACATAGGCGGTTAATTCTTTTCATTCAGCATGGTCAAACTCCTCAACCATATCAGTTATAATTTTTCCAGTGAAACAAGCATTTTGTAACTTTTGGGTGAACCAATAATCTTTAGACGATGTATAATACCCGCATGAAATGCAACCCCGTAATGAATTACGGGGCTAAACCCGTCTCGAGCCGGGTCGAGAGATAATTACTGTATTTAGGAGCGCTGAATGAAACGAACAACGTTAAATTTTATTGTCGATTTGATTAGCTTTATTGATTTGGTGGTATTGGCTATAACCGGCTTTATTATTAAATATATCCTGCCACCAGGCAGTGGCGGACATGGCCGAGGCTTTCGCGGAGGCCGAGAGGCTGGAGAGATAAGAGAGTTGTGGTCGATGACCCGCCATGAGTGGGGCGATATACATTTCTACCTGGCTGTTGCTTTTGTCATCTTGATAGTTATCCATATCATTCTGCACTGGGCCTGGATAAAGAGTTACTTCAAATCGCTTTTAGGTCTTTAGCCAAGAGCAAATTGACTCAAAGCAAAGAGAGGTTCATCAGAGCTATTTTAGCTCGACGGACCAGTAGGCGTGGTCGAGGAATTGTTGCCAGCTACGGTAACGCTGCTGGCCGAGATGAATATGAACAAGCGGATTGTGTCTTGGCTTGATGGGCTTCTGGATAAGTGTCATTCTGGCTTCTTTTGGGGTTCGGCCACCTTTTTTGACGTTGCACTCGGCGCAGGCACAAACTATATTTCCCCAAACGGCTTTGCCGCCCATGCTCCTGGGAATAACATGGTCGAGCGATAATTCACTGGTTCGTCGGCGTCTGCCGCAATACTGACAACGGTTTTTGTCGCGAGCGAAGATGTTTCGCCGATTGAATTTGACATCGGTTCGCGGCAGACGATCATAAAATAACAGCCGAATAATACGCGGCACCGCAATATTAAGATTGACCGTGGCGACCCAGTCGTGACCGTCAGGCTCGAAATTGCGCTTGAATTGGCTTACCTCGCACCAGCTCTCGAAATCATAATTGGAATATCTGCCTTCCTCGAGCGAGACAACCTCAGCAAGATCTTGGAAAAGCAGTGAAAAGGCCCGCCTGGCTCCCACGATACGGATGGCCATATAGTGCCTGTTCAGCACGAGAACATTACAGTCCAGCCCTGATTTGACCTCTGAAGCAAACATAATCTACAATTATCGATGTACGCACTCCAACTTCATTTACAATTTATTAAATAACAAAAATAATCTCGAATTGCAAGTAAAAAGCATAAATCCGTAAGATATGCGTTGTTTTTGTACTGAGTAATGCGAAACAATTAAGGCAACTGGATGCTGTGTATGGATCATGTAGAAACGATAAAATATCCAACGACTATTTGGTTCACGAGGGATTATACAAGGCGTATAAGCCAAAACCACCCTACTATAGTCGAAGGATTTATAGCCGAAAAACTGAACAGCATCTTACTATAAAATATTATTTCACATCCGATGGTTCAGCTGTAGAGGCACGAAGATTCTCTCTCATCAGTCGTCCCATCTTAAACTTCACCGTTCGCTTTGCAGGCACCTCAACACGCTCAAGGGTTTTAGGATTCTGCGCGATTCTCGATGCTCTTTCTCTGGTCTCGAAGACACCAAAGTCCCGGAATTCCAGACGATTGTTGTTTTTGCAGAGCTCCTTTGTTATCTCGTCAAGAAACGTTTGAATTATATGCTTGACCGTCACCCTCTTTGCTTGTGTACGTTCTGCAATCCGGTCGATAAGTTCTTTCTTTGTAACTGTTGCCATAGGTTACCTCATTTCAGGAAAAGAACGATTGAGAAATTATATCCCCGCTTATATCAATAGAACTGCTATATGACAGACTTTCCTTACTTGTTACCCAACAGCTCATCGCATATCCTTCGACACCTCGACACGGCTCGGTGCGGGCCCGGCTCAGAGCCTGCCCTGAACACAGTTGAAGGGACGAGCCTCTGCTGCAATCCCTGCCACACAATAACTCTTCGGTGACACTTTGGACAATCAATTCCTTTGTTATCAGAAGAGCCGCTAAGAGAGATAAACTCCAAACTACTGCAAGGTACTATACTACAAAGACTTCGAGTCGGCAAGTAATTTTCTGCAAAAAAATTCCCAAGATTGCAAAAAATCTGACGGCATTTCTTAGGTTCTGATAAAAGCCTAATTCTGCCTGTACCGCAATGTTGCGCGTGCTGGGCAATTTTCGCTTCAATAAGCGGCTTGCATAATACAAAACGCAGATAAACAAAACAGATAGTCTATTGACCTGATAAGGACTTGTCGGCATAATTAACGTTCTTATATTTTCTCGACTTATTGATAATGAGAGCGTAGATATTGACTGGATACCATTTTTTCAACGCAAATAGCCGGTTATGCAGCTTAGTTGAATATTAAGAGCCGATACATAAGCCGGCCTTATAGTAGGGATAGCTTTATGTCTGTAGATAAGAGCAAAAAAACTAAGTCGAGCGAACCCTCACGAAAAAGAAAAGACATAGCCGCTGAAATTGCAAACACCTTTGAATGGCTGATAACCGCTTTTATACTGGCCTTTGTCTTCCGGGCGTTCATAATGGAGGCGTTCCGCATACCTACCGGCAGTATGGCTGATACACTCAAAGGAGCTCATTTCCGCCTGTGTTGCGAGAAGTGCGGATATAAATACAGCCATGGCTTTTCGCCGGAAGCGTATATTTTCTGTCCCCGCTGTGGATATACATGTGAGATTAATTCTGTACGGCAACGAAATCTACGCTGCCCTCAATGTTTTTATAAGTTCAACTATCCGGAAAGATATAGATTGCATCAGGATACCGTTCCGTCCGGCAACGTCGAACTGCCCCACACCCGCTGTCCAAGCTGCGGTTATGAACAAGGTTATAATCGCTATACTAAAAGCACAAGGCCCGTCGCAAACGGCGACCGTATCCTTGTGCTGAAGTGCATATACCAATTTGTCGAGCCTAAACGATGGGACATAATCGTATTCAAAAATCCGCTGGATCCCACGGAAAATTACATTAAACGGCTGATCGGTCTGCCGGAAGAGAAAATCGAAATCATTGATGGCGATGTTTATATCAATGATCGAATTAGCCGAAAACCACCTAAGATGCAGCAGGAGCTATGGACACTTGTCTATGATCACGACTATCAGCCTGTTCGGCCGCAAAAAGGCTCTTTTAACGGCCAGCCCTGGAGGCAGCCGTTCAAAAACGACACAGATTCAAAATGGATGCTCAATGACAGAGACAATCCCACCTTGCTGCGCCTCGACAGCCCCATTGAGCAAATCAGTACACTGATTTATAACACACCGGACAACGAATTCAAAGCCACATATTCTTACAACGATGTTGATTTCCGAAGAGAGGCAGATATGCCGGAATGTAGCGATCTTATGGTGCGTTTCTATGTTGAATCAGGCAGCGCCGTTAGGCGTCCTCCGGACAGCCAGGCAAGTATAGGTATAACTCTCAGGAAATATCAAACCAATTACAGCGCATGGGTCAGCTCGACCCGTGAGATAAATAACTTGGGAATCAGGACAAAATCGCAGTCGGCCATCTCACGGGGCGAGACGGGTGAAATGGTCATTGCAAAGGTTGGGCCGGATAAGCAGCTCATAGAATTAAAGCGTAAACAAATCCGCTCCTTGGATGTAAACAAGCCGACGTTGGTTAGATTTGCCAATGTTGACCATCAACTGATTTTTAAGTATGGCGCTGAAAAATTAACTTATGATTTGCCAGGCGGGCCGAATGATGCTGATACACAACGGACGGATGCCGAGCCTCGGGTAAAAATTTTTGGAGCCGGTAGGCTAACCCTGTCGCATATAGCGATTTTCAGAGATATTCACTATACAGCGGGAAAAGCCGCCAACGGTGCAGACATAGGTAGAGCAACACAGGACAATCCTTTTACACTTGCAAAAGATGAGTTTTTCGTGCTTGGTGATAACAGTCCCAACAGTGAGGACGGCAGATGGTGGGACAGGCCGGGCGTGGCTAACAACGGGCTGGCTTATCGTAAAGGTGTTGTTCCACGTGACTATCTGGTCGGCAAGGCACTGTTTGTCTATTGGCCCAGCGGCTTTGAATTTCCCTGGCCGGAAAGTCTGAAAAAATATCTTTTGAACAGGAGCCAACAAAACTTGGCGCTGAGAGTAATACATGGCATTGCTTCGCTGCGGTGGATCCCAAACGTGGGCCAAATGCGCCTCATTTACGGCGGCTCAAGTAATAGCCCACGGGCAGATAAGGAGGCTACTAAATGAAAGGTATGCTGTTCATAACCGGCTCGGCGGTAATGGTATTAGTCTTTGCCGGATGTGCTGAATTAAAAAATACTGGAAATGCTACCCGCAGCGTTACTGATCGTGTCACTACTGATCATGGCATCGCCGTGGAGCAATTACGTTGCGAGTACCGCATCAACCCTCTTGGAATTGATGTTCTTCATCCTCGGCTAAGCTGGACAACGCAATCCGGCCGGCGAGGCTGGGCGCAAACCGCATATCAGATTTTAGTAGTCAGCAGTGAGAAATTTCTCGACCTCAACATAGGTGATCTTTGGGATAGTGGTAAGGTCGCTTCCAATCAGAGTAATCAGGTGGTGTACGCGGGTAAGCCGTTGGTATCTCGCATGAGCTGTTATTGGAAGGTGCGTGTTTGGGATAATGTCGGAAATGTGTCCGCCTGGAGCAAACCAGCATTTTGGACAATGGGTCTGCTCGGTACCGCAGACTGGCAGGCTAAATGGATAGGTTACGACGCGCACCCACCGGAGGGAAAGGGCGATCCTAATGAGCTGGTCTTACCATCGCTTCCTTATCTGCGCAAAGTTTTTTCGATCAAAAAACCCATGAAGAGAGCTGTAGTTTATGCCTCAGCTCTGGGTCTTTATGAGCTGCATATCAATGGCAAGCGTGTAGGCAATGACTATTTTACGCCCGGCTGGACCGACTATCCTACGCGTGTTTATTACCAAACTTATGATGTGACTAAACTGCTAAAGCGGGGTTCAAATGCCATCGGTGTCATCCTTGCAGATGGCTGGTACGCTGGGTACCTGGGCTGGGGCCGAAAGAGAGAGCACTATGGAAGCGAGCCGCGACTGCTCATGCAGCTTGAGGTCGAACACGCTTACGGCGGCAGAGAGCTAATTGTTAGTGACGAATCGTGGAAAGCTGCCTATGGTCCACACATTGAAGCTGATTTTCAAATGGGTGAAACCTACGATGCCCGCAAAGAGATGCCCGGCTGGAATACGCCCAGCTATAATGATTCGACCTGGGACGCGGTAGCGGTGATAGAACTCGCGAGGATGGCTGGTGCCAAAATCGATACCAAAGTACAGTCCTTTCCCGGCGTGACAGTGAAAAAAATAATGGAGATCAAGCCGATAAAACGCACACAGCCAAAGAAAGGCATGTACGTCTTTGATATGGGTCAAAACTTTGCCGGCTGGGTTCGACTGAAAGTCAAAGGTAAAGCCGGAACAAAAGTAGTGCTGCGATTTGCCGAAATGCTTGATCCCAACGGCACTATCTACACCGATAACCTCCGTACAGCACGCTGTACCGACACGTATATCCTAAAAGGCAAAGGCCGAGAGGTTTGGCAGCCGCGATTTACCTATCACGGCTTTCGATATGTGGAGGTAACCGGCTACCCCGGCGAGCCTGGACTTGGTGATATTACAGGCATCGTCGTGCATTCGGATACCCCACAAGTCGGTTCATTTGAGTGTTCCAATCCGATGGTCAATCAACTCTATAGTAATTTAACCTGGGGCCAGCGGTCAAACTATATTGAGGTGCCGACCGATTGCCCACAGCGTGACGAACGATTGGGCTGGACCGGAGATGCGCAGATTTTCATCCGCACAGCAACATACAACATGGACGTGGCGGCGTTCTTCACCAAATGGCTGGTTGACCTCGAAGATGGCCAGAGTGCCGAAGGTGCGTTCCCTGATGTGGCACCGCGTAAAGTAGCTATGGGCGATGGCACGGCTGCATGGGGCGATGCCGGCGTAATTTGTCCCTGGACGGTTTACCAGGTCTATGGTGACAAGCGCGTCATTGAAAGACACTACGAGTCAATGAAGAAATGGATTGCGTATCTAAAAACCAATAGCAAGGAGCTTTTGCGACCAGCAAAGGGGTATGGCGACTGGGTTGCTATCGCATCCGATACGCCTAAGGACGTAATCGCTACGGCTTATTTTGCCTATAGCACGCGACTATTGTCGAAAATGGCTGCTGCTATCGGCCAAAACCAGGATGCAAAAGAGTACGAATCGCTTTTTAAGCAAATCAGAGACGCCTTCAATAAGGCATACGTCTCTGACGACGGCCGAATCAAGGGTGACACGCAGACCTGCTATTGTCTTGGGCTTTATTTTGACTTGCTACCGGATAATAAACGCCAAATTGCCGCTGACCATTTGGTCGAAGCTATTAAGAGAAAAGACTGGCATCTATCCACGGGATTCGTAGGCTTAAGCTACCTTCTGCCGACGCTTACTCAAACCGGCAATCTCGACGTTGCTTATCGCCTGCTCAACAATGACAGCTTCCCAAGCTGGGGCTATAGTATCAAGAACGGTGCAACGACAATCTGGGAGCGATGGGACGGCTGGACCGAGGACAAAGGTTTTCAGACCCCAGGCATGAATTCATTTAATCACTACGCTTTTGGTTCGGTCGGCCAGTGGCTTTTCGGAACTGTTACAGGCATAGATACCGAGGGGAGTGGTTATAAGCAGATTATTATTCGTCCAAGCCCCGGCGGCGGCTTGTCTTTCGCCAAAGCAAGCTACAAATCTATCAATGGCTTAATTGTCAGCGATTGGAAGATCGAAGATGGCACGTTTATATTGAATATCACGATTCCTGCTAATACCACCGCCACTGTATATGTGCCTACTAAAGATGTTGAAAGTGTCGCTGAAGGTAGGCGACCTATAAATGAATCTGAGCAGATAAAATTCCTCCGCATGGAGGATGGCTGTGCAGTCTTTGCTATAGGCTCGGGGAATTATCATTTTGTGTCAACAATGCCTTAAGGGACAAAACCCCCAGTGAAACTGGGGGCTAAATATTCAATTTATTTAGCCCCGTGTTTTACACGGGGTTCGATTTTTTGACTTTTAGGAAACTGTGTTTTGCTGCTTTGATGGTCTTTTCGATGTCCTCATTTGTATGCGCGAGTGACACAAACATCGCTTCATAGGCACTTGGCGCCAGGTAGATGCCTTGCTTTAACATCTCCGCAAAGAATTTTTTGAATTGTTTTATATTTGTTGACCGAACGTCTGCAAAATTTCGCACTTTCCTTTCGGTAAAAAAGCAGCTCATGATCGAGCCGACACGATTAATTGTAACAGGGACACCTGCCTGTTTAGCTGCGTCAACAAGTCCGGCTTTTAATTTTGCAGATATGGATTCAAATTTTTTATAGATTGATGGATGATGGACGATGGATGATGGACGATGGACGCCTGTTTTACGTCTTCCCTCGTCTTTCGTCCCGTATCCCTCGTCCTTCGCATCGAGCAAATCCAGCGTGGCAATTGCTGCTGCGGTTGCAATTGGGTTGCCGCTAAGCGTTCCTGCCTGATAAACCGGTCCTGTGGGCGCGAGCATATCCATAATGTCGGCTCTGCCACCGATAGCACCGATTGGCAGTCCTCCGCCTATTATCTTGCCGAGGCTCGTAAGGTCAGCCTTTATGCCGTAAAGCTGCTGTGCTCCGCCGCGGGCTATGCGAAACCCGGTTATCACCTCATCAAATATCAAAAGTGCATCGTTTTGATTGCATAACCTGCGTAGCGTCTCCAGATAGCCATTGACCGGTGGGACAACGCCCATATTTGCAGCGACCGGCTCAACCAAAATAGCAGCGATTTTGCCTTTGTGTTTATCGAAGGCTGCCTTTGCCGCATTGCTGTTATTATACGGTATTACAACGGTCAGCTTGGCCAGCGCATCAGGCACACCAGAGCTTGAGGCGGTGCCATGCTCAGCAACACCAGAGCCGGCTGAAACGAGCAAAGAATCACTGTGGCCGTGATAACAGCCGACCATTTTAATTATCAAATCCCTTTCAGTGTACGCACGGGCCAGCCGAATTGCGGTCATTACCGCCTCGGTGCCACTGCTGACCAGCCGGACCTTCTCGATGGAATCAAAAGCAGCAGCTATCTTTTTGGCCAGAGTGGTTTCAGCCAATGTCGGTGCGCCGAAAGACGTTCCCTTCCGTGCGGCAGTCTGAACAGCTTTTACAACTATCGGATGTGCGTGTCCGAGTATCATCGGCCCCCAGGAGCCTACATAATCAATGTACTCATTTCCATCGAGACAATAAATTTTTGAGCCGGCTGCATGCTCTATGAAAAGTGGTGTCATATCTACGCCACCGAAGGCTCGGACAGGCGAATTTACACCGCCGGGCAAAAAACCGCACGCCTCTGCAAAGGCTCGCGCGGATTTTGGCCAGGCCGAAGGCCTGGAGCTGATCATACTTTCCTTTGGAGGGCTTTTCTGTATGCTCTTTTTGGCTATTGATTTCATCTTTGTTGCCCAAGTAAATTGCACAGCTAAATATATAGGTCTTACGGGATTTATATCATAAAGACACTCCCGGCAGAGTTCAACACGGATTTATAACCTAAAAGTCAGGGGCACAATGCAGGACCGGCTATGGCTGAAACGGCTATTATTGTTTTCAAGCATCCACGGATGTCAAGCCTTCTCGTATAGCATATTTTATAAGCTGAGCGAAATTTTCGATATTAAGTTTCTGCATAATCCTGCGACGGGTTGCATCGACGGTCTTAACACTTACGCCCATAATGAGGGCTATTTCTTTCGAGGGTTTGCCTTCCGCCAGCATTTTAATTACCTCTCGCTCTCGGTCGGTTAAATGTCCATTCGAGGAATAGCCAGCCCAAAGCCGGCCTCGAATGTAGTCATTAACGAGGATGTTTGCGGTCTTCGAACAAAGATATATCTCGCCCGCTCGGACTGTTTCAATGGCCGTTACGAGATGGTGGAAGGCACGCTCCTTGAGGACATATCCCGACGCGCCCATCCTTAAAACCTCTGAAATAAAGCTCCTTTTCAAGCTCGTCGAAACCGCGACTACTTTGACAGGATAACTTTCATGGGTTAGCTGCCGAGTAACATCGATACCGTCCATCCCGGGCATATCGACGTCTATGACAGCAACGTCCGGCTTGAGCTGACGTGCAAGGCGAATCGCTGTCGAGCCATCTGCTGATTCACCTACTACTTCCATATCCGATTTATTTTGGAGCAGTGAGCGCAGGCCTTCTCTTAGCATCGCATGGTGACCGACTAACAGAATTTGTACAGACATTAAGTACCGCTCCTCCGAGAAACCGACTCAATTTTCAACCGGCTCATTATGGTAAAACCACTTTCTCTGCCGAAGATAATTGAGTCTGAAGATAGCCAAGAGTGTAACCGAGTTGTTTTTCCGCTATTGAATCGGCAAAAACCAGCACCTCGAGAATGGGTTCTGCCTATGATTCGACCACGTTGACGCAGCACTGGCTAATTAAATTCCGGATTTCAGCAAAATTATACGCGTTACAAGCTTTACGTCAAGTAGAATTGTGGTAAGAATTACCTTTTAGATATCAATCCGTCGAAGCGTAAGTAAGGCAAAAATTAGGCGAAAGACAACCAGAGGTAAAAATAAGAGACTTTCAAAAAATTAGAACGTAATGATAGACTTTATAGCGCCTTGTGTACTACATAGTGCAGATTAAAGACTTTCGCACCTTTTTCTTGACATCACTAAACCGAAGCCAGGCACAAATGTGAATCTATCTTGATGACGGCAGTTATTGCCGTATATTAGCTACTTCGATTATTAAAGGCTATCTTTATCGCAGAATTCACCGCAGAAATTATCCCTGGTAACATGTGGGAAAACATGGCATTCGGACTGCTGACTCTCAATAACTACGGGTGGATAGCGATGACATTCGCCATGTTCATTGTTGTTGGAGTTTCCCCAAAAGAATTTACAGTTTTCACATCGATATTGCATGATTTTCTGACAAGATTGCATTATAAACCCTCGCTCTAAATGATAATAAGAATCCAAAGTATGCATATAAGTAACGCATACAGAGCATATTACGTAGGAAGTATTATTTATATTAGGAATTGGCTAATAAAGGTAGTATTTTGCTAATGGAAACGTCAAAAATGCTATCACAACAAATCTTAGAGACATAACAATTCTTAACGCTGTTAGGCAAAAATATCATCCGAGAAGTTTTGTATTTTAAGCGGCCAACTACGCTGCTTATTGCTCCATTTTTAAGCGTGGTAAATCCTGGTACCCTCCCCATTGTCTTTTATTTTCTTTGCAAATTTGCTCGTTTTGAAAAACTTCATAGTGATATAGTAGCTGTTATATGGTTCATACAAAACAAATGCGCTTTGTCCATATATTTGGTTTTATAACAAAACCAGAATCGCCAGTAGCGGATTTAGCTTACCAATTAGCCTCTATGAATCTACGATTTATTAGTTGGTTGTCCATTAGCGCACATTTTTAGGATTGGTATTACACCAACATATAAATATATATCTGCATATATATATTAGCAGTTTATGTTAGCAGAAACTGCTAATACCAATTGTGATTAATCCTTGCGCCTCATATATTTGAGCCAGCTTGTGGATTCAATATTTATTAGCTCAGAGGAGCTATGAACCACATCCGATAACCCAGCAAAAGCGCTGTAATTAAGTACAATTGGTATAAGGGCAGCTTTCGCACATGTCAGTTTCGCGCGCGATTCTGGAGGGAAGGTATAAGTAAGATGAAAATCTACCTTTTAAAGGGCTCTCCAAACCGATTAACAATGCATCATTATAGTCTTTCACACATTGGATCAGTCTGGACAAGCATCATTTTTCTTATAATGTCACGATAGCCAAATCCATCGTGGTTATTCCTGTTTATTTATTACCAAAATCAAATTTGTGGACAACCATCTCCGCTTCGTTGAGCGTGCCGATACCTTCTGCACAGCAAAGCTCCAAATATTTTCGGAAAGTGCCGCGTATATTATCCGGATTATTGTACTCTGCTCTTTTTCCACCTAATGGATAGAGCACATATTTGCCGGCATAATAATCGAGCGCTACGGGGTCTGTTGATGCCAAGACTGTCTTTGTATGAATCGGCGTTTTCCGTCTGCCTTCATGTCCCGTATATTCAGCAGTGATAATATTTAAATCAGCCTTCCTTATTGTTTTTATGAAATGTCCCACAGCACCACCAATCGCTCCGTTTTGAGGACCGACAAATCCTGCTACTTTCCTGATTGTCTTCTGTTTCTTTGCAAATTTGCTTGTTATGAAAGACTTCATAGCCTTTCTTAATACGTTGATTGAAGGCCAATCTACCGCTATATAATGGAAGTTATAATATCCAGCCGGTTCCTGCCCGTGGTATCCACAGGTTAAGTCAACAACGCCTAAATAATTCTTTACGGTGGCTGTCACGCCGGCATTACTATGGTTTCGAAGTGCCGACATGTTGATGAATTTCACTGGCTGCTGCGTATATTCTCCGTTCTTCCAGGCGCCGTTTTTGAAATCTATCATTGTGCCGCTGTAGGATGATGTAAAAATTGGATAGGTCATTTTTGTTTTTCTGCCTCGATAGGAACACTCCTCGTCCGACCATACATAACCGTCACCTTCGTCTGGACCGGAAACGATTTTTCCACGCTCACTATTTTTTATGACTGAATTTAGAACTGTCCCTGCATCCTGCCAATGATACTTAGTGACATTTTTAATGCCTCTATCCTTGTAATATGCAACCAGCTCGTTCAGGTTATAATCACCATTTTTATGCTCTGTAGTCCATCCAGCCGAGTTGTCAGGATGACAGTGGTTGTTTTCTGCAATAATTACTTCGCCGGCAAAGCCGGGGATATTTAACACCTGGTCGATAAATTCTCGTATGGTATTGGTGTTTGTCATATTATGCCTTATTTTTTGGGCGTTTGGCTTGACAATAACTATATCATCTTTGCCGATGAGTGTTTCAATACCGCCGAGCATTTCTAAAACCTTAGCCATATTTTGTTCAGGCGTTCCATTTTTTGATTCATAGATATGGGAGCCTTTTTTCAAATCGGTCTTGTCCCTACCAGAGAGAACGTATTGAGCCTTATGGCTCTTTCGATTTCTGCTTAAGCGGTCAAGCTTGAAAAGCATCAGAAAATCAAAGTTGAAAATTTTTTTCAATAAATAAAATCCTATTGCTATGATTACTGCTAATAGTCCCGCAAAAATTACGAATACAAGTTTCACGTTTATAACCCCGAGTAACATTGCTAACTCCTCTGAGCTCATTAAGTATAAGATACCCTGCAATTGTAGCTATGCAGAATCTTTTTGGTTTGAGTTTACTATACCATCCGGTAACTTTACGAATTTATGCCTGTGCCGGCGAGCTTATCTGGTGTTAAATGGCAATTCTGATGCTGGTTTATGGGTGGATCGTTTAGCGATATTTAGCAGCACGCCAACCGCAGCGGATGATAATAGCATACTCGTTCCGCCGGCACTTACAAACGGCAGAGGCATTCCTTTTGTCGGCAGTACAACAGTCACTACACCGATATTAAGCGCTGCTTGAAGAGCTATTGTCAAAATTATACCGCCGGCTAAAAGCTGGCCGAAACGGTCGCTGCACCGGATAACCACTACAATGCCCAGCAAAACAAATGTGATAAACAATCCAATTATGACCGTGGTCCCGAAAAAGCCGAGTTCTTCGCCGATAATAGCGAAAATGAAGTCTGTTGTATCTTCCGGCAGATGCCCATATTTACATATTCCCATACCCAGTCCTTTGCCCCACAAACCACCTGAACCCA
>Ga0307433_1000307_pt1 | contig 42639 bp, 30 predicted proteins | sample SalMarWE160210MG_FD_202166 | JGI IMG/M metagenome (GOLD analysis project Ga0307433, IMG submission 202166) | Salt marsh sediment microbial communities from the Plum Island Ecosystem LTER, Massachusetts, United States - WE1603-210 | ecosystem: Environmental > Aquatic > Marine > Intertidal zone >... | reverse complement strand
ATTAGGGTATTCGGCCACAGTCACCGACTACTTCTGAAGTAAATTTTACCCTTGCAAAATCGCCCCTGCGCCTTTATAATCCCTGTTTCGTCAAGCATTGTCATCATGAGGCGCAGCTCAGCATAACGAGCATCGAGAATCAAGTATGTTTGAATCACTAACGGAAAAATTCAATTCTGTTTTCCGGTCGTTGTCCGGCCGAGGCAGAATCACCGAAGCCAACATCTCAGATGCTATGCGAGATGTCCGCAAGGCCCTTCTGGAGGCAGATGTCAACTACAACGTTGTAAAGCAATTCTGCAAGGATGTTACCCAGGCCGCTATCGGCGCTGAGGTAATAAAAAGTCTGCATCCCGGCCAGGTTATGATAAAAATTGTAAATGACCAGCTAACCAAATTAATGGGGCCAGTCGATACGCGCATCTATTTTATCTCGCCTGGGCCAACCATAATTATGTTAGCCGGCCTGCAGGGTGGAGGTAAAACCACCACTGCCGCAAAGCTCGGCAAATATCTGGCCGCAAACGGCAAAAAAACGCTATTAGTAGCCGATGACCTGCAAAGACCCGCTGCTATTGAGCAGCTTGTCATCCTTGGCGAGCAAACCGGCATCGATGTTTATAAAGAAGACAGCAAAAACTCCGTCAAGGTCGCCAAAAATTCAGTCAAACACGCCAATGAAAATGGCTATGATGTCGTCGTCCTCGACACAGCCGGCCGACTGCATATTGATGAAGAAATGATGGCTGAGCTTGCCAATGTTGCAAAAGTCGTCACCCCCCACCAGATTTATCTGGTATGCGATGCGATGACCGGCCAGGACGCTGTAAATTCCGCCAAAGAATTCAATGAACGACTTGAGCTTGACGGCGTCATCCTTACAAAACTCGATGGCGACGCACGAGGCGGTGCTGCCCTGAGCGTCAAGGCCGTAACTGGAAAGCCCATTAAATTCATAGGTGTCGGTGAAAAACTCGACAAGCTCGAAGAATTTCATCCCGACCGTATGGCCAGCAGAATCCTCGGTATGGGCGATGTCATAACGCTCGTTGAAAAAGCACAGGAGCAATTCGAAGCCGCCGAAGCTGAAAAGCTGCAGAAGAAAATGGCCAAGGGCACCTTCGGCTTTGATGATTTTTTAAAGCAGATGCAGGCCGTCAAAAAAATGGGCGGCGTCAAAGATATGCTTAAATTAATGCCCGGAATGGGCCAGCAGCTTGGCGACATCGACCTCGATGGCTCAGAGCTGAAGCAAATGGAGGCCATGGTTCATTCGATGACACTACAGGAAAGACGTAACCCTGACGTCATAGATTCGTCCAGAAGAAGGCGAATCGCTGCAGGAGCCGGTGTTCAGCCGAACGATGTCTCAGGCCTTGTCAAAACCTTTACGCGAAGCAGAGATATGCTCAAGGCCCTCAGCGGTGGAGGATTGGGCGGACTAAAAAGTTTATTCAGCGGCGGTTTTAATATGAATACATTAAGCTCCGTTATGTCCGCACGCAGAAAAATTAAACAACGCTCGAAACGAAAAAGAGTCATCAAGCGCAGGGGAAAAATAAAACGGCGTTAAATATAATGACTACGATTGAGCAATATCTGGAAAAAGTAGCCAGGTTTTCCGACAACGACTACGGCAAAATGGTCAGAGAACAGTTCAAAGATATCAAAGGCAGCAGCGAACTGGCGATGCTCGCCGCCCCCAGTAGCGAGGAATTACAGCAGCTAAAAACTGCACTGGCAATAATGACCCCGGCTGAAAAGCAAAACGCCGATAGTTTAACCGATGAGCAGATACAAGAAATCGCAGCCGACGCCAAAATCGACCCGGCCAACCTGGCGATTTTCATAAACGGCTACGCTTTACATTGCAAAAAACCGTCCCACCCTTAAAAGGGGCGGGAATATCCTATTGACAAAATCCTGAAACCTATGTATTAATGGCCTTTTCATGACTATCACCTTGATTACAGCTCTGCTCTTGCAGTAGAAAAATCAACCGTATTAACGTGTTTCGCGATTTGCAGCGGGCAAATTGTGGAAATTGATTATAAACCATTAAGAAAAGGAAAAGATTATGGCAGTAAAACTAAGATTAACAAGGATAGGCAGGCGGCATCGGCCGTTTTTTAGAATCAACGCAGTCGAATCCCGCAACCCACGGGATGGGAAAATACTTGAGAAGCTCGGTCATTACGACCCAATCGAAAAAGACCCTGAAAAACAAATCATCATAAACCGCGAACGTATCGAGTTCTGGCTTGATAAAGGCGCAGTACCTACCGATGCCGTCTCACAAATCCTTTTGCGTCAAGGCATAAAACACAAATACGCAGAGGAAACCGCTGCCCGCCGAGCGAAGGCCAAAGCCATAGCTCGCGCCAAAGGCAAACTCTTTACAAAAGCTGAAAGAATCGCAGTTCAAAAACAAGCCGAAGCGGCTGAAGAAAAGGCCAAGGAAGAGGAAAAAGCCAAAGAAGAAAAAGCCAAGGCCGAAGCGGCTGAAGAAAAGGCCAAGGAAGAAGAAAAAGCCAAAGAAGAAAAAGCCAAGGCCGAAGCTGACGAAAAATTAAAAGCTGAAGCTAAGGAAAAAGAGGAAAAGGCAAAAACCAAAGAAGCAGAAGTAAAAACTGAAGAGGTAAAAGCTGAAGCTGAAACAGTAGAAGAAAAGGCCGAGGCCAAAACTGAAAAAGCTGAAACCGAAGCAAAAGCCGAACCTGAAATAGCCAAAGCAAAGGCCGAAGCAAAACCTGAAGCAACTGAACAAAGACCTGAAACCGAAGCTGTGGAAGAAAAGTCCGAGCCTGAACCTGAAAAAAAGGCAGAACCCGAAGAAAAAATCGAAGCTGAAACAGTAGAAGAAAAGGCTGAGGCCAAAACTGAAAAAGCTGAAACCGAAGCAGAAGCAAAAACCGAACCGCCTGCTGAGCCAGCCGAAGAAAAAGCTGAACCTGAAGTAGCCGAAGCAAAGGCCGAAGCAAAACCTGAGGCAGTTGAACAAAAACCTGAAACCGAAGCTGCGGAAGAAAAGTCCGAGCCTGAACCTGAAAAAAAGGCAGAACCCGAAGAAAAAGTCGAAGCTGAAACAGTAGAGCAAAAGACCGAGGCTGAACCCGAAGCTCAGCCAGTGGAAGAAAAAAAACCGACGGAGGCAGCCGAAAAAGCCAAGCCTAAGGCAAAAGCCAAAACTAAGAAAAAACCTACGCGAAAAAAGAAAGAACCAAAACCTAAAACAGAGGAAAAAACCGGAGCACAACCCGAAGCTGAAGAGGAGCCACCCGCCGAGGAAAAATAACAATAGCTTTTGGTTTCTCTGTCTTTGTATTTAGCCCCCAAATTTACTAGGGGGTTATCTTTATCAGGAAAATGCGCATCGACATATTAACATTATTTCCTGAGACGTTCACATCCCCTCTGAACCATTCCATCCTGAAAAGAGCCCAGGACAAAGAAATAGTTAACATCGTTCTGACAAATATCAGAGACTTCGCAACCGATAGTTACAGAAAAGTCGATGACAAACCCTACGGCGGCGGCTCCGGTATGGTTATGATGCCGGGGCCGGTCTTTGACTGCTTCGAGCATGTTCAGAAACTCTCCTCTGAAAAAGGCCGGGTAATCCTTCTGACCCCCCAGGGACAAAAATTCAACCAGGAAAAAGCAGGCCAGTTGAGTAAAGAAAAGCGGCTCATACTTATAGCCGGCAAATACGAGGGCTTCGACGAGCGTATCCGTATCGGCCTCGGCGCCGAGCAAATCTCCATAGGTGATTACGTTCTAAGCGGCGGCGAGCTCGCTGCTATGGTCATCATCGATGCGGTAGTTAGATTGCTGAGCGGCGCCCTTGGCGATGAGGATTCTCCAAAAGACGATTCCTTCAGTAACGGCCTGTTGGAGTATCCGCAATATACCAGGCCAGAGGTCTTTCGCGGGATGAAGGTACCTGACATCCTTTTAAGCGGTGACCATAAAAAAATAGCCGAATGGAGACATCAGCAGGCAGTCGAACGAACAAAAAAACTCCGTCCTGACCTGCTAAAAGAAAACAAAGAACAAAAGGCCTAATGCCGATATTCTATACTATTATCCTGAAGCGAAACCCAACCCCCTCAACACCTTATTCTTAAAACCACCGCAGCCATGCCGACACTAAGTTTTTTTCTAGGAGCCAGTCAAGGGGAAACAGGACAAGTCCTTGCTTTTTAAGCCAAAATCCAGTAAAATTATGTATATGGAAAAGCTGAAGTGGTGGGTTCTTCTTACTTGGCGATAACTCGATGGTAGAAGTCGATAGCAAATATGTTTATACAGCAATCAATGACCTATTTGGCTTTATTGGAATTAAGGAAGAAATACAACGAGATGAGTTATTGGAATTAGTAAGACAAAACAAAGTACAAGAGTGCATTGAAAAAATAGCTGAATATATGTTGCTTCCGATTAAAGCCAATGTTGTTTTTGTACCTTCAGACTACCACCCAAGTTATGCAAAAGAGAGTAATTTTATCAGCGACGAACTTGTGGTAACAGATTCTTCTGGTAAGGGTATTGATAGCATAGTTGCCCAAATACTTATCCCAAGTGGTTTGCCTTTTTTTGGTTCTGCAAGTCTTAAAAATTATCCGATACAAATAAGAATAAGTGACAATGTTACTAAGTACCCAGAGACATTCCTTGCCATGGTCGCACATGAACTTTCACATCTTGTTCTGCACGCCCTACGTTACAAAGAAAAAGACAATGAAATACATGCAGATATAACATCCATGTTATTGGGCTTTAATTCAATAGTAAGAGATGGGCGTGTCGTCGTAGAGGACAAAGGTTATTATACACAAAAAACCACATATGGTTATATGCCTGATGATAGATTTGATTACGCTTATTCTTACATAAGTGGAATTCTAAGAGAAAATGAAAACATAAAAGAAGAAATTTGCAAGAAACTAAGCTTTTTAGAAAAGCACCTTTCGTTACTTAAGAAGAAGTTCTCAAAAATTAAATATTATAAATCAATAATAGACCGTGCCCCTAAAAAGCGAATCTGCCAAGAAGATGCACAACGTATAGTATTGTTACATCAGCCAGGATATTTTGCAGAACTTGAATCTCAATTATGTGCTTTTGAAGAAAAAGTCAAACATGGGAAACCCTATAAGTCAAAGGGACACTACCATAAAAACTGGCACAGTAATTTGATCGAGTATCTATCTAAAGCTCTTTGCGACATAAAGGAAGCCAACAGGAAGTTTAATCAAACCTTAAAACTCTTGAAAAGAAATATACCATTTGCGGCAAAATTGAAAGGTATTCTTGGTTATGGTTTGAAAGGAGCAAGAGGTTGAATTAGTCGGACTAAAGAACAATAGCTGAAAGAAAAGCTCTGGCCTATCACAATATTGACCTTACTCGACTTTCTCATAGAATTGTGCTTCCTGGTCAGAAAGCTTTTTTTGCTTAATCATTTGGCGGATTCTCCGCAAGTCAACGTCCCGCGGCTGGCCGCCAGCAGATACCGTACCAACAGGTTGACTAAAAGCTGTGCGAGCAACCTGCAAATATCTGTTTACTGAAACTGCTGATATAAAAATTGCCACTACAAGCACACAAGCCAAAAATACCCCGGTCGGGCTACGGCGGGCTTCGCCCAAACGAGCGGTTTTCTGCTCCTGTGTTATTACGGTTTTTGCTTTTTCATAACGGCACTTGTCACAATACAGGCAGTCCATTTTGTCCGCAGGCGTAAGGCCGAATTCACATTTGCCGAATTTTTTGGCTGGCAAAAAACGCCTTAGAACAGCTATGTTGTTAAATAACGACAAAAAGGCGCCAACGGGACACAAATAACGACACCAAAAGCGGGTATAAAAAACAGAACCTATTAAAGCTGCTACAATTATCAATAGTATTGGCGAGCGAAAATCGTAACCTGCAAATCTATCCTGCAATGACCCAAGAGAGCGTAAGCTGAAGACGGAAACGAGGGGGTCCGCTGACAAAGTCGTTCGATTCCGTGAAACGAAAAACACCGCTATTAAAATAAAGAGTATAACATATTTGACAAATCTCGCTTTTCTCATTCCTTCTATTGGAAGTATCGGCTTCAGCTTCCCAGTAGTAATAAAACCGACCAACTCCTGCGCGGCACCGAAAGGACAAATGTAACCACAGTAGATATTGCCGAAGATTATTACCATAAGCGGTATTCCCACGGCCAGGATAAATACCCCCGACAACTTCATAGCAGGGATATTCAAAGACAGGATTGTTGCTATTTGCTCACTGGAATATTGAGCGTTTAAAATAACACCGCCAACGATGAGATTAAAGCAAAGAACTGCTAACCTGGCCCAGAAACCGCCGTAGTAAATTGTGATTAAAGTAATTGCAAGTGCGGCGAGCAGATATATTCCTGCTGCATCCGGAAGATAACTATAGAGAGTTGCCTCTTTTTTGACATCGGCTTGCAGAGTATTACCGAGTATTTGCGTTGTGAATCTTTGGCTTGATATTTGCAGTGCCTCAAGGATTGCCTTAGAGCTTACAGTGGCGCCGGTTACCGCATCAATACCAGCAAAAGGCGCAGGGGCAAAAAGCACACGGCCAATTAGAAATTCACGCCATTTGTCGAGCATTTCGAGATATGATGGAGTTTCGCTTGAGCGGATTATATGGAAGTCAATCAGCCCGCCAGCGGTATCAGTGTAAATTGCAAGATTCATTTTTCCACCGAAGCCGTGAACCCGCGGAGCAAGGTCTTCGGAGCTGAAAATATGGCCTGCCAATTGTTCCTCGCCGTAATAAACATTATAGTAGTCAATTTTTCGGCCACTATCAGTAATCGCGGATTCTTGTTTGATTTGTAATTGGCCGGCTAAAGTCTGAGCTGTATATTCTGGTAATGACGGTTTAAGCCGATTACTGGCAGCGAAAAGTAAATTCGAACACAAAATAACAGTTGTTGCAACGGCGAGTAAAATGTAGCCGGCCCCGCGAAAACTGAACGCAGTGGAAAGAGAAGAAGTTCTTTCCGGCTTATATATCTTTAACAATGCGGCCGGTATATTGGCCAGGATAAGCAGAATAAATAAAAGTGAGGTTATTTTTGTTCCAAGTACAGGAACAAGAGCCAGACTCGTCAACAGACCTCCCACTGAGGCCCCAAGATGGTCAGCGGTCTCCAGCTTGCTGGCGACCTGAGTAGTTTCGAAAGCAGGTTCCGGCAATTGCCTGGCGGCTATTGGGAAGTAACAGCCGGCACACAACCCGCACAAGATAAACAAAGATGCAAATACCGAGTGAGATAATTGGTAAACAGGCCAAACAGCAATTGCACAGAGAATCAAAGAATGTACGAAAACTATTACAAACAAAAGTTTTTCCGGCTGGAGCTTTAAACTCCTTGCCAACATATGTCTTGTCAAAGCGGCACCGGCAGTTAAGCCCAACATAAACAGTGAAGAAATAACGCCGATGTGCAGGTACAGTGAGCCAAATCGTGTTTGATACAGGTACATCAGGACAATTACCACGCCTATCGCCACCCAGCCGGCTGAAAATGCTAAAAAACTGCTGTCAAAAGATGATGGCTTGTCCCGCTGCACAGATTCTAAAAGATAGATACTTCTGAAAACCACAAAAACGATAATAGGGATAAGAAAGACCAAAGGGCCTGCCAAGATAAGGTTTTTAATAAATCTTGCAGCAGGCGCTCCAGATTGCTTAGCTGCGAGCAGCAGACTGTATAAGTGTGTCAGCGGCTTTGAATCATAGTTGATTAAAAAACTCTCCGGCAAATCTGCGCCTGAATAACTTTCCATAGCTGCTTCGGCTCGGTCGGGCAGATAAACACTAAGTAAGCCCTGCGGAGGAAAAATACTACCTGCATCTTTTATTGTTGCAAAGCGGTCTCGCAGGATTCCAGGCTGGTCGGTAAGGTCTTCAGAGTCAGACGCTAAAAAGAAAGTGTCTTCTCCGGGCGTCAGGACGAGCCGCGAGAAAACCTTCTCAAGTGTCAGCTTTGTCGAAGCACCGAGATTAACAAGCTCAGTACCCATAATGTTTTCACCGCCTGAGATACGTGTCACTAACAGACCATCCGGGCTTAATGACTTTTTGATTTGGCGATAAAACTCAATTGTGTAATAACGACTGAGGACCGAGCTGGTCGCATCAGGCAGGTTGATAAATACTATATCGAATAATCGCGGCCCTGGCTCGGCCCCCGCGTCTTGCTGTCGCAAGACAGCCGCGGGGGACGGCTTTTGTGCCAGCAGCTCGCGAACATCACCGGCAAAAGGATAAAACCGCTGGTCAGCTATCCTAAATTCTGATGGTATGAAACGGTTGATTTCCTGCACATACTCGCTGTCAGGATGTGCCCAGGTTACCTCTTGAATTTGTGCAAGATTCAAGAGCTCACGGCAGATTCCCAGGCCTGAGCCGACAACAAGAATATTTTTGGCATCAGGTTTTTGACACAAACCGATAGCTGCTACTCGGCCTGAAGCGGCTTCATACGGCAACGCTTCACAAATGCTGCCCTGGTTTAAAACTACCCACTGGCCCTGATAATCGCCATAGAGATATTCGGCCTGAGCGGTCCGAAACGAACCAGATAAAGACTCAGCAGGAAGCAATTTGCTCCATTTTACAACTCTCAGGTAATGCGTTAAGGTTTCATCAGCACCGAAAATAAAACAAAGCAGAATACAAAGCGGGATTAAAGACACAAGTGCCGCTGTGACTTTCAATTTCAGATTTTGCCCTGCTTTGACAAGCAAAGTCAAAAACGCCGATATGGAAACCAAAAGTGCAAGTATAAAAAATATCCTGGGCAGACTTACTCCAAAAGCCAACAATACTGTTACACCCAGCCCACCTAAGAAAGAGCCAACTGCCTCAATAAGATACACCCGCGAGACTGGCTGTTTGTGCTCTGTCTTAATCCAGCGGCAGGCAATTGGAAAGAGCATCCCTGTAACGATACTGACCGGAGCATTGACCAACATCGATAAAAGCACAATGGTTGATATCGGCAAAAGTGTGTATGACTCGATGCCTGCCAGCTCTCTGGCCTGGATAATCAAGATTAGTTCCAGAATAAAAGCAGGCAAATAACTCAAAAACAGAAACTCAATGTTCTCAAGCAGTTTTTGTGCAACAGCCGGTATTTTATTAACAATTATTGCACCAAGGCCAACCCACAGAAACCACGAAGCAAAAAAGATTCCCACGCTTATATCGTTTCCTTCGAAGGTGGTCAGGAATTCGCGAAAAAGCAGACTCTGAGCAGCGATGGTAAACAAACCGTAACTAAATATCAGCAAGCTTCGAACAAACTTCATTTTTCCTCGCCGAAAACATCTGCCTGGAAGGCCAGAAATGTTGCACCTTCTTTCCAGGCATCTGGGGGCAATCCCGCTTTCATTGATAAATGCGTCAGCGTGGTCTCTAAATCCCAGCCTTGTTCCGGTGCGACCTGCGGTAAATACACAGCCGACCGGCCATCTTTCCGCAGGACGACCCCGTCTATTCCGATTCTAATATCCGCCGATGAAGCAACCTCCTGGGGCGGGGTTAGCGCAGATATCTCGATTGTAATATCATTACACTCAGCCAATGTCACCGGCAAAAAACGCCTATCGTTAACGCAGGCATTGATTGCATTTGCAATAACCGATTTGTACAAAGGCCGTCTTGGTAAAATATCGCCTATGCACCCTCGAAGCCGACCATGCTTTTCGAGCGTTACAAATGCAGCACGCGTCTGACTCATCGCCTCGCTGATTGTAACGGACAAATCAGATTCTTGGGGTGCTCGATTATGGCTCAATGCAAAAAGAATTGTTTCACGGGCTAATATCAAAAGCTGTTTTTTATCCCTTCGACTTAGCTCAGGGCAGGCTTGAGCGGTCAACGCTGGGGTATCAATCATAGATTTGACCGGCGGTGAATTGGTCTTCCATGTGCCGGAGAAAGCCACTGAAAGGTAGCTTACGGAATTGGTAAAGTCACCTGTTAATTGGCCTGAGGTTGCGTATTTAACCAATTGTGCTTTGGCCGGTTTTTCCAGCATCGAGAGTAAGATTGCAATCGGAACATAACCGCAAATCGTTGCGCCGGTCTTTCGCCTGTACCCAAGAAAGCCGCTGCTGTCCAGCTCGGCTATATGTTCGTAAGCACCCATATCAAGCTCTTTTATTTTGTTCGGTATGTCTTCGGTAAAAGGGGTGAAACCATAGTTGGGGCCATAATGGACGAAATCCGAACTTGCAATTACAAGAGTATCCTCATCGAGCAAACCTTTTAAGATTTCACCGGCCTTACGAATTGTTTCCAGCGAACAACTACCGGCTACAATCGGCACAAATTTAAAATCTTTTTGACAGTGCTGCAATAACGGCAGCTCTATTTGGACACTATGTTCATGCTTATGAGTCTGTGGTATGTTCTGAAACATTGAATACTGACAAAGTTGATTTATAAATTCCACATCTAACGGAACCTGACCCAGAGGCGTTTCGTAATGAGTCACTCTCGGAACGCTTAAGGTTTCCTGCATAGGGAAATAGTGGCTTGGGCCGATTACGATGATTCGTTTGTATTCTTTTCCCGCAGTTTTAAGCCCATAAGCCGCTGTCTGGCCCGAGTACGCATAGCCGGCGTGCGGCAGAATTAATGCTATAACATTGTCTTTAGGTGTGGCTTCCGCCTTTTCAAAAAAACCTGCGATTTGTTTATTTAGCAATTGAGCATCAGCAGGATACCATCGGCCAGCAAGTGACGAATTCAGAACAACCTTAGCACGTTCGGCTTCAATGCTTTTTCCCTCCACTTCTGTTTTCTGATAGGAAGACGTGGGGGAAGGTTCTTTTGTTTCTTTGGTTCCAACTGGTGTTTTTTCGCAAGCAACCGTAAAAAACATGCCAAAGATACACAGATACAAAATTACTACACATAAGTTAGATTCGTTTAACCATTTTTTCATATTAACCGCCCCACTTTCCCTGACTTTCAATTTTTTGTAAGGGTTTTAATGAACCGGGATATTTTTTCAGCTTTATAGCACGAATGAATTTACGCGGCGAGGCCTTTTTGGCTATAAACACAAAGCCCGCAACAGCCGCTAAAATCGTACCAATTATTTTTTGAATGAACCTTCTGCGTGTCATTTCCAAACTCCATAGATTTCTCTGCCGCAATCAGGGCAGCAACCATCTTTTAGCTGGTTTTGCAATATAGTATAGCCGACTCGTTCGATAAGCAATTTTTTGCAGCCGGGACAATATGTATTTTCCCCTTCTTTGCTTTGAAGATTTCCTATATATACATAGTCCAAACCTTCGCTGAGCCCGATTTGGCGGGCTGTTTCCAATGTTTTAAGTGAAGTCTCTGGTAGATGACGCATTTTGTAACGAGGATAAAACCCGGAGAAATGTAGCGGTGTATCACTTCCCATATTTGTTTTAATCCAGCGGACAAGCTGGCGTATTTCTTCAGGTTTATCGTTAAGCGTCGGGATTATAAGATTTGTTACCTCAACCAGTATTCCACTGGCTTTAGCTATGACCAGCGCATCCTGAACCGGCTTTAGCGTGCCTGAACAAACCCGGCGGTAAAAATCATCGGTAATGCCCTTCAAATCTATGTTTGCCGCGTCAACATACTTAAGCAATTGCCTCCAGGGTCCTTCATTTATATAGCCGGCCGTTACAAGAACATTGCGTATATTGGCCGCCCTGGCCAGCTTTGCCGTATCGTAAGTATATTCATAGTAGATAACAGGGTCGGTATAAGTATATGCCAGTGATGGACAATTGTATTGCCTGGTGAGCTGCACAAGCTGCTCAGGCGGACAGGCATACGCCTGGCTGTCTTCAGGATTTGCCTGTGATATCTCCCAGTTTTGGCAGTTTTTACAATGAAGATTACAGCCGACAGTAGCAACGGAAAGAATAGTGGTGCCGGGCAAAAAATGAAAAAGCGGTTTTTTCTCAATCGGGTCAACATGTATCGAACAAGGATAGCCATATACTACGGTTCGCAGGGTACCGTCGATGTTGATTCTCACTCGGCACTCGCCGCTTTGGCCGTCCTCAATCAGGCATTTCTTCGGACATAATCCGCACTGAACCTTCATTTTCTGCCTCACTGTCAGCGCTCCGTCGCCACAGCTATGGAGCGTCGGCGACTTCTATAATGATTATAACAGATTTTTTATAATCTTTACAGCGTTTCCTATCAACAGAAATGGCACAAATTGGGGTCTTTGATAATGAGTAGGGTTCTACCTTATGTAATCCAAACTAAGTGGCTGGACTTCGTTGATTTAAGAAGCATTCATCAACGCTACGAATTTTTCGAACAGATAATTCGAGTCGTGAGGGCCGGGTGAGGCCTCGGGATGGTATTGAACACAAAAAGCAGGAATATTTTTGCAGCGAAATCCTTCGAGGGTCTGGTCATTGAGATTAATATGCGTCAGCTCCACATCTTTATCTTTTAAAGAGTCGATATCTATACAGAAGCCGTGATTCTGGCTGGTTATTTCAATCTCGCCGGTCTGGAGATTCATAACAGGATGATTTGCGCCGTGATGGCCGAATTTAAGCTTGTAACTTTTTCCACCCAAAGCCAGGCCGAGAAGCTGATGGCCGAGACAGATACCAAAAACAGGCACCTTGCCAAGCAATTTCCTGATTTCGCCTATTGCATAATCTATAGGGCCGGGGTCGCCCGGGCCATTGCTTAAAAACACGCCATCGGGTTTTTGCAACAGCACCTCTTCGGCTGATGTCTTTGCAGGCACAACCCAGACATCACAGCCGTGCGAGCGAAGCAATCGCAGAATGTTGAGTTTGATACCATAATCAAAAGCCACAACCTTATATTTTACGGGCGGCTTATCCTCCTTAGCCGTCAATACATCTACTACCGCCTCATCCCATTGATAAGGTTTTTTTGACGTTACGTCTTTTACTATGTCTCTATCTACAAGGCCGGGGTATTGGCTCAGCTTTTTCTTAAGCTCTGAGACATTAAACTGCCCCGAAGATATTATACCTCTCATTGCTCCTTCGGTTCGGATATGCCTTACAAGGGCCCTGGTATCGATACCCTCCAGGCCGACAACGTTATTGGCTTTTAGATAATCGCTCAGTGATTTACTATTTCGCCAGCTGCTCGGATAATCGCAGTTTTCCTTCACAACAAAGCCGCTTGCGAAAATCTTCCGCGATTCGACATCGGCTTTATTGGTCCCATAGTTGCCAATCAAAGGATACGTCATTGTAACAATCTGCTCGTAATAAGATGGGTCGGTCAAAATCTCCTGGTAACCGGTCATAGCGGTATTGAATACGACCTCTCCGCATTTGGTGCCTTTGGCGCCAAAAGAGCCGCCCTTAAAAACGGTGCCATCTTCAAGTAACAAAACAGCTTTCACCTTTTATAATCCCTGCTATTTATAGTAAGATTGAATGGGTTTAACAGTGATTTTCTGTTCCTTTAATGCCTTTATTGCTGAAACCGCCGCTTCAGCCCCTCTTACCGTTGTCACGTACGGTATCTGCCGGTCAAGCGCAGTTCTTCTTATTGGAAATGAATCTCTTATCGTCTGCCTGCCGACAGTCGTATTTATAATCAAATTTATCTTATTGTTTATCATAGCATCTAATATGTTAGGCCTGCCTTCTGAGACTTTAAGTACGAACTCCGAAGGAATATTGTTTTTGATAAACTCGATACACGTCCCTTTCGTTGCAATAATCTTAAAACCCATCTGATGTAACTTGCGAGCTATCTCAACCGCCCTCGGTTTGTCATCATCCTTGACACTGAAAAAGACGTTGCCGGAGGTCGGCAGGGTATTTCCCGCCGCTATTTGCGATTTTGCAAAGGCGGTTCCAAAATCATCAGATATCCCCATCACTTCACCGGTCGAAAGCATTTCCGGCCCCAGAAGCGTGTCTATGCCGGGAAATTTTATGAATGGGAAAACTGCCTCCTTGACAGTAAAATAATTTCGCTGAACCTCTTTTGTGAAATTTAACTCCTTCAGCGTCATTCCCGTCATCACCTTCGCCGCCAGTTTTGCAAGCGGAACACCTATCGACTTACTGACAAACGGGATAGTTCGAGAGGCACGAGGATTGACTTCGAGGATATAAACCTGTCCATCTTTAACTGCCATTTGGACATTCATCAGCCCCTTGACTTCTAATTCCAAAGCCAGCAGCTTTGTCTGCCTTTTAACCTCATCCAAAATTTCCTTACTAACTGAAACAGGCGGCAAAGAACAGGCACTGTCACCCGAGTGTACCCCCGCCTCTTCGATATGCTCCATTATTCCACCGATTACCACCGTCTTGCCGTCGCTTATTGCATCGACGTCCAATTCCGTAGCATCGTTAAGAAACTCATCGATTAAAATCGGATGTTCGCCGGATGCCTCAATTGCCTCTTCGACACAATCTTTTAATTTCTGCTGGTCATACACAATCCGCATTGCCCTGCCGCCAAGTACAAACGAGGGACGAATCAAAAGTGGATAGCCGAGTTTTTTCGCTATTTCGAATGTTTCGTTATATGTTGTTGCAGTTCCGCTGGCGGGTTGACGAAGCTTGAGTTTTTTAACCAGCCGATTGAAACGTTTGCGGTCCTCTGCGCGGTCGATACTGTCTGGTGAGGTGCCGATTATCTTCACGCCGGCTTTTTCGAGCGGCACCGCCAGCTTCAGCGGTGTCTGGCCGCCAAATTGCACAATCACGCCATCGGGATTTTCCTTTTCAACGATACTCATTACATCTTCAAAGGTAAGCGGCTCAAAGTACAGCCTATCTGACGTATCGTAGTCGGTGCTCACGGTTTCGGGATTGCAGTTTACCATTATCGATTCGATGCCGATTTCCTTAAGGGCAAAGGCGGCGTGTACACAACAGTAATCAAACTCAATTCCCTGGCCTATCCGGTTAGGCCCACCACCAAGAATGACAACTTTTCGCCTGCCGGTCGGTTTTGCTTCGCATTCTGATTCGAAAGTTGAATAAAGATAAGGCGTTGTCGCCTCGAATTCGGCACCGCAGGTATCAACTGTTTTGTAAACCACATTTATACCAAGACCCTGCCGGTGTTTGCGAAGCTTTGTCTCTTCAGTTTTCAAAACAGATGCGAGATACTTATCGCTAAAGCCGTATTCTTTAATTTCTCGTAACGTGTCGCGATTGAGTTTTGCCAGACTGCCGGCCTTGAGCTTTTCTTCGAGTTTTACAATATCTTTTATGTTATTAAGAAACCACGGGTCGATTTTAGTAAGAGAATAAACCTCCTCGGTCGCGAGCTTTCTTCTAAAGGCCTCGGCGATATACCAGATTTTGTCCCAGCAGTTGGTTCGCAGCTTATCTTTGAGCTGCGGCAGCGAAATTCCACCATCGATATGTTTTCTATCGAGCGAGTAACGGTCAATTTCAAGCGACCTTACGGCTTTCTGCAACGACTCTTTGAACGTCCTGCCAATGGCCATCGCCTCACCGACCGATTTCATCTGCACGGTCAGCTCAGGGTTAGTCTTGGGAAACTTCTCAAATGTAAATCGCGGCCATTTAACAACACAGTAATCGATAGACGGCTCAAAACAGGCGGGTGTTTTCTTCGTAATATCGTTTGGAATCTCATCGAGGGTATAACCGACAGCAAGCAGTGAAGCAATTTTGGCAATAGGAAAGCCGGTGGCCTTGGATGCAAGCGCCGAACTTCGTGAGACCCTCGGGTTCATTTCAATGACATAGAGCCTGCCGTTGTCTGGATTAACCGCAAACTGAATGTTTGAGCCGCCGGTCTCCACGCCGATGGCTCTCATAATCTTAAGCGAGGCGTCACGCATTATTTGATATTCTTTATCGGTAAGCGTCTGGGCCGGCGCAACAGTAATGCTGTCGCCGGTATGAATACCCATAGGGTCAAGGTTTTCAATTGAGCAGACGATAACAACATTGTCCTTTTTGTCCCTCATAACCTCGAGCTCATATTCCTTCCAGCCAACAACAGACTCTTCAATAAGGACCTGATTTGCGGGACTGAGATTAAGGCCCCAGTGAATATACTCTTTGTACTCTTCGGCGTTATAGGCAACGTTTCCGCCGGTGCCTCCTAATGTATATGAGGGGCGAATAATAGCGGGAAATCCAATGTGCTCTATGATTTTTTTGGCCTCTTCCCAGGAACGGGCATAACCGCTTTTAGGAACTTCGAGCCCGCATTCCTGTATGATTTTTTTGAAGCGGTCTCTTTCTTCGGCCCTTTTGATTGTTCGCAGATTGGCTCCGATTAGCCGGGTTTTATATTTCTTCAACACGCCATTTTCAGCCAACGCAACGGCTGTATTCAAACCGGTCTGTCCTCCAAGCGTCGGCAGCAAACTATCCGGTCTTTCTTTGGCAATTATTTTCTCAACAAACTCAGGCGTGATTGGCTCGATATATGTATGGTGAGCCAACTCTGGGTCGGTCATAATGGTTGCAGGATTGCTGTTAACGAGGATTACCTTGAAGCCCTCTTTCCTGAGGACTTTGCATGCTTGGGCGCCGGAATAATCAAATTCACAGGCCTGACCTATGACAATAGGCCCTGAACCTATGATTAATATCTTATGGATGTCCTTGCGTTTTGGCATTCTCGTCTATTTTTATCCTTCCGTCCTTCGTAGTCCCGAAGGGATACCTTACGGTACTACAGAGAATGGACATGAATCATTGAATGCAGTATATTACTGTTCATCCTTAAATCCTGGGGGGTACAGATTAGTTATGGGCATTCGCCTGTCTTTACCAAATGCTCTCGGAGTAATCTTTATTCCCGGCGGAGACAGCCGTCTTTTATATTCATTTTTATCCACCATGTTAACAACTTGATTAACTATATCCTTAGGCAAACCATCTTTTAACAGCTCAGAAACAGCCTTGTCTTCTTCTACATAACCGATAAGTATCTTGTCCAGAACGTCATACTGTGGTAGAGAATCAGAGTCTTTCTGGTTTTCCCTTAGTTCAGCACTCGGCGGCCGTTTTATTACAGTAGGTGGAATAATTTCCCGATGATGGAGCTCATTTACATATCGAGCCAACTGATAAACCATCGTTTTGTGCACATCCTTCAGGACCGCAAAACCTCCTGCCGTATCACCATATAGCGTGGCATAGCCGACAGCCGTTTCGCTTTTGTTGCTGGTGGTCAAAACAAGATGCCCATACAGATTGCTTAACGACATAAGTGTGCATCCACGAATCCTTGCCTGTAGGTTTTCATAAGCAACACCGGTACTATTCCAGCGATTCATGTTTGCGAGCAGCTTGTCGAACTGATTGAGCACCGTCTCGATAGGCAAAATGTGAAACTCAATATCGAGATTATCCGCCAGAATTTGGGCATCTTTAACAGTATCGGGGCTGTTAAATTCCGAAGGCATAGTTACGCCGATGACATTTCCGGCTCCGAGTGCATCTACCGCAATCGCTGCAGTAAGAGAAGAATCTATTCCACCGCTTAGTCCCAGTATGGCCTTTGAAAAGCCATTCTTACGTACGTAGTCTCTGGTACCAAGAACAAGTGCTTGATATACTTCAACGATGGGCTGCATCCGCCTCTGGCGGAATTTCGAATTTCGAATTTTGAATTTTGAATTTTTATAATCCGCCAGCAATATGTCTTCTTCAAAAGACTTCGCCTCACAAACGATTTGACCCGAAGAGTCCACAAACATGCTCCGGCCATCGAAAACAAGCTCATCCTGGCCGCCGACTAAATTACAATAGGCGACAGCACAGTTAAAATGCTTTGCACATTGACTGAGAATTTCCTGTCTTTGCTTTATTTTGCCTATGTGGAATGGAGACGCTGAAATATTTATGATTATATCTATTCGGGGGACTTCCCCCAGAAAGCTATCTATCCACTTAAGACGCCATATATCTTCGCAAATCGTAAACGCTATAGCTATGCCGTTTATTACTATTCTTACAGCCTCTGTTCCCGGCCGAAAATAGCGTCTCTCGTCAAACACCCCGTAATTAGGAAGAACACTTTTGCGATAAATTCTCGTAACCTTGCCGCTTTGCAGCACAGCAAGTGAATTAAAGCAGCCCTCTTCACTTACTTCCGCAAATCCTGCCACGACAGTAATCCGGGGACAGCTTTTTGAAAGGTCTTCCACCGCTAAGCGGTTGCCCTCCAAGAAATGTCTTTTAAGCAACAGGTCTTCAGGAGGATAGCCGCACACAGACATTTCGGGAAAAACTACGATATCAGCACCTAAGTCATACGCCTTGGTGCTTAGTTTTTTCATTTTCTCAGTATTTCCCTGGATGTCACCGACTGAAGCGTTAAATTGTGCCAGTGCTATTCGCATAATCCTTCGACTCCTTTCATTCGCTCAGGACGGTGAGCGTAGTCGAACCATTATCTGCCTTAAACTCGTTCTTTTAGCCAAGTGTCAACGGCCACAGCAGCTTCACGCCCGCTGTTTATAGCCTGAACAACCAACGAAGCTCCGTTAACAGTATCACCGGCGGCAAATACCCACGGCTCGCTGGTTTGATAATTATCCACAGCAACATTATCTCGGTCATCGAGCTTTAAGCTCAGGTCTTTTATAAGTCCATCATGCACTACATGTTCAAAGCCAAGAGCAAGAATTATCAGGTCAGCCGGAAGAACAAAGTCAGTGCCCGGCAGTTCCTTTATCCGCCACTTATTGGCCTTTCTGACCCATTCCACTCTGCAGCATTCCAATTGACTCACCCGAACCTCAACCCCCGAAAACTTTTTGGTCATCACGCCCCAGAGTCGTTCACAGCCTTCCTCGTGCGAAGATGAGGTACGCATGATTCTTGGCCACATAGGCCAGGGTGTATCCGGCGGTCGGCTATCCGGTGGTTTCGGTAATATCTCCAACTGGTATATCTTTTTTGCACCCTGACGACGAGCGGTTCCAACACAGTCACTTCCCGTGTCACCTCCACCTATTACAACTACAATCTTGTTCCTGGCCGTAACTACGTTGGATTCATCCACAGGTTCGCCGGAGCAAAGCTTATTCTGCCCAGCCAGATATTCCATAGCGAAGACGATGTTTTCATATCCCCTGCCTGTTATATTAAGGTCTCTGGGCTGAGCTGCCCCCATAGTCAGACAGACACAGTCGAACATCTTTCGCAGATAACGAGCCGAAATATCTTCTCCGACTTCCACACCGGTTTGAAACTGGACACCCTCGGCTGAAAGTTGTTTTAACCGCCGGTCAATGATGTGTTTGCTAAGCTTAAAATCCGGGATTCCGTAACGAAGCAGGCCGCCGATTTTTTCGTCTTTTTCAAAAACCACCGTTTCGTGACCAGCTCGTGCGAGCTGCTGGGCGGCAGCAAGGCCTGCAGGACCTGAGCCGATGATTGCAACTCGTTTGCCGGTTTTCTCCGCGGGCGGTTGAGGTTTTATCCAGCCCTGCTCAAAGCCGCGTTCGACAATTTGAAATTCAATATGCCTGATGAGTACCGGCTCATCGCTGACGGATAAGGTACACGCAGTTTCACACGGTGCGGGACACACGCGAGCAGTAATTTCCGGAAAGTTGTTCGTTGAATGAAGCAGTTGACAGGCCTGCTGCCAGCGATTCCTGTAAACAAGTTCATTGAAATCCGGGATACAATTTTTCAGCGGACAGCCCACGCCGTGACAAAATGGTATTCCACAATCCATACAGCGAGCGGCCTGCTGGCGGAGCTGGTCAGGAGTAAGCGGCAAGTCAAGCTCTTCAAAATCCCTAATCCGCTGCTGTACCGGCCGATGTTCTACGTCCTGACGTTTATATTTTAGAAAACCCTTTACCTCGCCCATTGGAAAACCTCCTCAGTGGCGGGAGTTGTCTCAGTATCACGCCGTTCAGCTGCCCTGATTTTTTCAAGCGCTTTTTGATAATCAATTGGAACAACTTTTACGAACTTCCCAACCGTATCAGACCAGGTGTTTAGAATATGCTGTGCCCGTGCACTATTAGTCCATTTGAGATGCCGCTGAATCAAATCGTAGAGCAGGTCTTTATCCTCCTGCTGCCAGACGTTTTGCAACTCGACCATATCAAGGTTGCAGAGCGTATCGAACAATTGCGCTTCATCAAGAACATACGCAATGCCGCCACTCATACCGGCGGCGAAATTACAGCCTGTCTGGCCAAGAACAACAACCATGCCACCTGTCATATACTCACACCCATGGTCACCAAGGCCCTCAACAACGGCTGTCGCGCCGCTGTTACGAACACAGAATCGTTCCCCGGCAACCCCATTAATAAACACCTCACCAGCAGTTGCGCCATAAAGCACCGTATTACCTACTATGATATTCTCATGGGCTAAGAACGGCGATTCATCCGGTGTCTTAACAACTATCCGGCCTCCGGAGAGGCCTTTGCCCAAGTAATCGTTGCTTTCACCGATAAGCCGAAGCGTTATACCCGGGGCTAAAAATGCACCAAAGCTCTGCCCTGCTGAGCCATGAAATAAGATTTCCAACGTACCGTCCGGCAGACCCTGTGGGCCGTACTTGCAAACAATACGATTGCTCAAAATTGTGCCAACCGTACGGTTTACGTTTCTAATCGGCATTTCAACGACGGTTTTTTCCCCGCTTTCAATGGCCGCGGCGGCTTTTTCCAGAATTTGCCAATCGAGATGGTCTTCAAGTTTATTGGGCTGGGCCTGGGTCAGCCGAAGTTTGCTTTTGTCGGAAATCTCCGGCTGATAGAAAATAGCAGAAAAATCGAGACCCTTTGCTTTATAGTGGTCGATTGCTTTGGCAATCTGCAGGCGGTCGACCCTGCCAATTAACTCTTCGAACTTCCTAAATCCGAGCTGCGCCATAATCCGGCGCACTTCTTCAGCTACAAAAAGCATAAATCGCTGAACGTATTCGGGTTTACCCATAAATCTTTTTCGTAGTTCCGGGTCCTGGGTCCCGATTCCGAACGGACACGCTCCTTCGTGACATTTACGCAAGAGTGTACAGCCGAGCGATACAAGAGCTGCGGTGCCGAAACCGAACTGCTCGGCTCCCAGAAGCCCGGCCACAACAACATCCCTGCCGGTTCTAAGCTGTCCATCAACCTGAACCCTTATTCGGTCGCGCAGCCGGTTCATCACAAGGACCTGCTGAGTCTCAGCCAGGCCAAGCTCCCAGGGACAGCCGGTATGCTTAATCGAAGAAAGCGGACTGGCACCCGTTCCGCCATCGTGGCCACTGATGAGAACCTCATCGGCATTACCTTTTGCTACGCCTGCAGCAATCGTCCCAACTCCAACTTCAGCAACCAATTTGACAGAAACCTTAACTCCCGGATTACTGCTCTTAAGGTCATATATAAGCTGTGCCAGGTCCTCAATCGAATATATGTCGTGATGCGGAGGCGGCGAGATAAGTGTTACACCCGGTATGGAGTATCGTAATTTTGCAATTTCATCAGTTACTTTGTGTCCGGGCAATTGGCCACCTTCTCCCGGCTTTGCGCCCTGGGCAATTTTTATCTGCAGCTCTTTAGCGTGGGCAAGATAGTTTATAGTGACACCGAATCTGCCGCTGGCAACCTGTTTGATGGCACAATTTTTTGAATCACCGTTGTCCTGATGTGTGTAGCGAGATGGGTCTTCGCCACCTTCGCCGGTGTTGCTCATCGCGCCGAGCCGATTCATTGCTATCGCCAGGCACTCGTGCGCTTCTTTGCTGATTGAGCCGTGACTCATAGCCCCCGTGCAAAATCTTTTGACAATTTCGCTGGCAGGTTCAACTTCATCAAGAGACACAGGATTGCTTTCAGTAAATTCAAACAGTCCTCGAAGAGTGCAAAGCTGTTTTGATTGCTCATTTACGGCTCTTGCGTAGTCCTCATAAGCATTTACATCATCAGACATCACAGCGTGCTGCAATCTTGAGACTGTAGTAGGGTTCCAAAGATGTCGCTCGCCTTCGTGTCTGAAATGATATTCACCGCCAAAATCTAACTCGAGCGCCCCAGCGGGGCGCTGCTGAAAGGCCGACTCATGTCTGGCGATTGCTTCGAGTGCAATTTCTTTAAGCCCGATTCCGCCGATTCGAGAGCTGGTACCAGTAAAGTATCCGTCAATTACTGACCGGTTCAGGCCGATTGCTTCGAACAGCTGAGCTGCAATGTAGCTTCGCAACGTTGAGATACCCATCTTGCTGATGGTTTTCAGGATACCTTTTTTAACTGCTGCGATATAGTTATCCGCTATATGGACGGGCTCCATTTTTTCTGGCAGTTCGCCCTGTTGCTGCAACAAATCAAGAGCTTCAAATGCCAGGTACGGATTAACAGCATTAGCACCAAAACCGCATAAAAGGCAAAAGTGCATAACCTCCCTCGGCTCACCGCTTTCAATAATCAATCCAACTTCGCCACGAAGTCCGCGATTAAGCAAACCGTGATGCACCGCAGCCACTGCCAGAAGAGATGGAATCGGTGCTTTTGTCTGCGAAATACCTCGGTCACTGATAATAATAAGTGAAGCACCATCCCCAACGGCATTTTCTGCTTCGTTGACTAAAGAATCAAGGCCACATTGAAGACTATCCGTGAGATTGGATGCATCGGCCTCGAAAACGGCTGAAATAGTTTTGACCTTAAAGTCATCACGATTGACCGAGCGAAGTCGCTCAATGTCTTCATTAGTAAGAACAGGATGTGGCAACTTTAACTGTCTGCAATGCTGTGGAGTCTCATTCAGAATATTTCTCTTTTTGCCGGTAAAGGTCATCAAGCTCATAACCAGTCCCTCACGAAGAGGGTCAATTGCCGGATTGGTTACCTGTGCAAATAGCTGCTTGAAATAATTGAAAAGCAATTTCGGTTTATCACTTAGTACGGCCAGCGGTGTGTCATTACCCATCGAGCCGACCGGCTCCTGACCATTGACTGCCATTGGAGTCAAAATCATCTTTAGCTCTTCACGCGTATAACCAAAGGCCCGCATTCGCTGGGCTATAGTCTCAGAGTCGCTTTTTACAAGTTTTGGCGCATCAAACAGACCACGAAGTTCGATTTTGTTCTCTTCCAGCCATCTGCGATATGGTTTCTGCCGGGCGACTCTGCTTTTCACTTCATTGTCGGTAATTATCCGTCCCTCAACCGTATCGATTAGGAACATATGGCCTGGGCGTAAACGGCCTTTTCTGCGAATCTTCTCAGGAGGAAATTCCGCAACTCCCGCTTCACTGGCAAGAATTGCCAGACCATCGGTTGTAACCAGATAGCGGCAGGGCCTTAAGCCATTGCGGTCGAGAGTTCCGCCTACAAGCCGTCCATCGGTGAAAACCATTGCGGCAGGACCATCCCATGGCTCCATTATCGAACTGTGATATTCATAAAACGCCCGCTTATCCGTGCTGATATGATACTTTGGCCCAAAGGCCTCAGGTATCATCATCATAATCGAATGAGGCATACTTCGGCCGGCTTTGACAAGAAGCTCAAGTGCACTGTCAAAGCAGGCAGAATCGCTCATCTCAGGCGTCAAAATTGGAAACAAATCACTAATATTATCCCCAAATATCTCGCTGGCCATAGTCGTCTGGCGGGCCCGCATCCAGTTGCGATTGCCGCTGAGCGTATTTATCTCACCATTATGGGCAATGCAGCGAAACGGCTGAGCAAGACGCCAATTAGGAAAAGTATTGGTGCTGTATCGCTGATGCACTATAGCAAGGGCTGAAGTCACCCGCTCATCCGCCAAATCAGGATAATAAGTAAACAGCTGCCAAGCCATAAACATTCCTTTGTAGCAGATTGTTCTGCAGGAAAGCGAAGTGACATAGAAATCCTCGCCTTCGTCGCCGAACTTTTCCCTGACTAATTTTTCTGCGCGTTTGCGAGCCAGATAGAGACGTCGCTCCAGAATCTCGTCCTTGAATTCCCCGCCATCTACGAAAATCTGCCTGATGGAAGGCTCTGCAGACAGTGCTATCTGGCCAAGACAACTGTTGTCTGTTGGCACCTCTCGCCAGCCGAGGACCCCCATACCATAATGACCAATTGCATCTTCGAGTATCCTGTCACAAACTTGGCTGAGTTTTGCATCTTTAGAGCCGAACACCATGCCTATACCGTATTGGTATGGCATTGGCAGTGAAAAGCCGAGCTTTTCAGCTTCGGCAAAAAAAAACTCGTGTGGAATCTGAAACAGAATACCTGCTCCGTCGCCTGTGGTCTCATCGGCGCCGGTAGCTCCTCGATGATGCAGGTTTATCAATATCTGCTTTGCGTATTCAATGATAGAATGCTCACGATGTCCTGAGATATTAACGACTGCACCGATACCGCAGCCGTCGCGCTCACGGCGAGCTTCATATAAACCCTGATTTCGCGGAACTTTTAACATCTGTTACCTCAAGCACTCACAATACTACTATTTTGATGTGCTTTTAGCAGCAACAAATTGTTTATAAACTCTATCAGCTATCATAATACAAGTTAAACTCATACGGATGCGGTCGCAGAGCAAGCTCATCAAGCTCGTTTTTGCGCTTCCAGCTAATCCATGTCTCGATAACATCCTTGGTAAACACATCGCCCGCCAACAAGAATTTATGGTCCTTCTCGAACGCGTCAATCGCCTCAGCCAGTGAGCCGGGGGTTTTGGGGTACTTACCCAGCTCTTCCGGCGTCATTTCATAGATGTCGCGGTCTAATGGCTCACCCGGGTCAATTTTGTTTTGTATGCCATCGATAGCTGCCATCAACATTGCCGTCCACGCCAGGTAGCCGTTGCAGGTCGGGTCGGGACAGCGGAACTCAAGCCGTTTTGCCTTGGGATTTTCTGAATACATCGGAATACGCACACCTGCCGAGCGGTTCCGCTTGGACATTACCAGGTTTACCGGCGCCTCGAAACCAGGCACAAGACGACGGTAAGAGTTTGTCGTTGGTGCGGCAAAGGCCAAGATAGCCGGCGCATGCTTTAGAATCCCGCCAATAGAATATAAACCGATGTCACTAAGACCGGCGTATCCATTATCCGCAAACAATGGCTTTCCACCTTTCCACAGTGAGAAATGCGTATGCATCCCGCTGCCATTATCTTGAAAGACCGGCTTGGGCATAAATGTCACAGTCTTGCCGTTGCGTTTTGCCACGTTCTTGACGATATATTTGTACCACATAAACTGGTCAGCCATTTTAACAAGCTCGTCAAACTTCATATCAATCTCGGCTTGACCTGCTGTAGCCACTTCATGGTGATGCGCTTCAACGACGATGCCTATCTTTTGCATCTCCCGGACCATCTCACCTCGCAGGTCGTGATAGGTATCAGTAGGGCTTACCGGAAAGTAGCCACCCTTGAAGCTCGGCTTATAACCCAGGTTCGGCTCTTCGAATCTTGCGGTATTCCACGAGCCCTCGACAGAATCTATCAGATACATACCTGTGTGCTGATTTTGCTCGTAGCGGACCTCGTCGAATATAAAGAATTCCGGCTCCGGCCCTATGTAGCAGGTATCTGCAATGCCTGTTTTTTTCAAGTAAGCTGCACCTTTTCTTGCAACGTGCCGGGGGTCACGGGAATAATCTTCTTTTGTTATGGGGTCAACGATATTGGCTATTACGCTGACGGTCGGTTCCTTAAAAAACGGGTCAATAACAACAGTAGCCGCATCAGGTACAGCCAGCATATCAGAGACATGTATCCCCTGCCAGCCGCGAATAGACGAGCCGTCAAATCCTACGCCGTCAACGAATGTGCCTTCATCCCAGGTATCTATTGGGTATGAACAGTGCTGCCATGTGCCCAGAAAATCGACAAATTTCAAATCAATCATTTTCGCATTGTTCTTTTTTGCGAATTCAAAAAAATCTTTCGGTGTCATTATTCATTTCCTTTCAAAAATCTTGCTCTGCTGTTACCACAATTTTCCTTTTTTCATCTATTATCATGTTCAAGCTCAATATATAGCTTTATGAACTACCCCTTGTTAATTTGCAATAAGCGTGCCAGCATAGGTTTTTATCCAAAAAATGCCATAAGTGCTTGTTTTAGAAGGAGATAAGTTTTAGAAGCCAAACATGCAACTCGAACCAATTGCGACAATTATGTCGTATCCAAAAATAAAAGTTACAAATTTGCAGCAAAAGACAACGAATACAAGCTTGGCCGCCCCAAACCATAACCACTTTATATTAAAGTGCTTATAACGTATTTTTGGTTCTAAGCTTAATTTATACTACATATTTGTAATATTTATTTAACTACTTCATAATAATGTCGTATATTTAATTGTGTTTCAAACCAAAGGGGTAAATGATTATGGCCAATAATAAAGTCAATTTACAAAATCCAGTAACCCCGGTAACCCGCCATGTGCGTGAACTGGATATCCTATACAAAATCAGCCGCATATTGGCTGCTGATACCCAACGAAAGCAGGCCCTATCGGAAGTTTTGGACATTCTTGAAAACGAGCTCGGCCTGAACAGGGGCACTGTAACGCTTCTTTCACCAGATGGAAACGAAATCAGAATTGAGGTTGCACACAGACTTCCGAAAGAACAAAGCCGCACGGTTCGTTATCGAATGGGAGAAGGAGTAACAGGTAAAGTAATGCAGACCGGCAAGGCCATGATTGTTCCGAAGGTATCGGAAGAACCATCGTTCCTTAACCGATTCGAACGATGGAGCGCTACAAAAGAAGAAATCAGTTTTATTTGTGTTCCTATTTCGATTGGTCAGGAAGTAATCGGAGCAATATCAATCGACCGCCTATATGATAAGGACATATCCCTTGAGGAAGATATGCGGATGCTGAGCATCGTAGGGAGCATGATTGCAAATGATGTGAGAACCAGAAGGGAGGAGGCTCTACGTCGGCAAGAACTTGAGGATGAGAATCTGCGGCTACGCCACGAGCTGGAAGACAGGTATCGGCCGGAAAATATCATCGGCAACTCGAATGCCATGCGCGATGTATACAGGCAAATCCACCAGGTTGCCGGCAGCGATACAACGGTCCTTATCCGTGGTGAATCCGGTACGGGGAAGGAATTAGTTGCCCACGCAATTCATTATTCCAGCCGAAGAGCAAAAGGCCCTTTTATCAAGGTCAACTGTGCTGCCTTAAATGAAAATCTCCTGGAAAGCGAACTGTTCGGCCATGAAAAAGGGGCTTTCACCGGTGCCATCCAAAGCCGCAAGGGCCGACTTGAAGAAGCTAATGGAGGAACATTGTTTCTCGATGAGATAGGCGATTTCCCCGCAGCCACTCAAGTCAAGATTCTCAGAGTCCTTCAGGAACGCCAGTTCGAGCGCGTAGGCAGTAATCGCACATTAAAAACAGACGCCAGAATTATCACTGCCACCAATCGAGACCTGGAAAAAGCCGTTGAGCAAAAGATATTTCGACAGGACCTCTACTACCGAGTAAACGTGTTTCCTATTTTCCTGCCTCCTTTGCGTGAACGCAGAGATGACATACTCCTATTAGCTGACCACTTCGTTGAGCAATACTCCAGCAAAATGAGCAAAGATGTCAGACGAATCAGCACACCGGCAATCAATATGATGGTAGCATATCATTGGCCGGGTAACGTACGAGAACTTGAGAATTGCATCGAGAGAGCCGTGCTGTTAAGTAGTGACAGTGTAATACGCGCTCATCATTTACCGCCAACGCTGCAAACCTCAGATGCATCGGACACCATTGGAACAGGTTCCCTGAAAGAGAGGGTCGCCTTGTTTGAACGTGATATAATTGTCGATTCACTTAAGCGGTGCAACGGCAATCTTGCTGCTACAGCCCGAGATTTGGGTTCCACGGCTCGGATTATAGGATACAAAGTCAAGGAATTAAGTATCGATTGCAGCAGATATCACACGAAGAACACTCGTGGTACGTTTCATCCTTCGTAGTACTACGGAGAATGGAAGCGACTACTTCGCAGAGTAGTACAAAGAAAGGGTGATTTATAGTAGGATGGGCAAGTACCAGTCTAAAGGTTTAGACGTAATATTTAATCAAAACCGGTTTTTGCAGACGCCCAACCTGCTATTGGGACATCCTTGGCGAACTGTCTAAGACGCAAGTTTTGATGCAACAGAAGGTTACAAAACCACGCCCGGCAGGACTCAAACCTGCGACCCTTGAAACGCAACCAACGCATATTGGGGCTTGATTTTGCTGATTTTTTCACATAATATGAACGTTTTAGAGGAATAAGGCGTATATTCTTAATTACATACGCCATACGTTTGAGAAACCAAATAGCTATGTAAGAGGAATTTACTGTTCGAAAGCAAAATTTTTGAAGGAGACACTTTTTATGGCTATAGATGTAAAACAAATAGGAAATCTGGTCCAGGAAAAAAGTGAGTTTGTGCGTGCGCTATTCGGGGAAATCGATAAAGTAATAGTCGGCCAGCGTTATATGCTCGAACGAATGCTTATCGGCCTATTGGCCAACGGTCACATCCTGCTGGAGGGAGTGCCGGGTCTGGCCAAAACTATGGCAGTGACAACCATGTCACGGGCGATTAACGCAGATTTCAGGCGGATACAGTTTACGCCGGATTTGCTGCCGGCCGATTTGATTGGCACCCAGATATATCGCCAATCAGACGGCGAATTCTACACCCGAAAAGGACCAATCTTCGCCAATATCATATTAGCTGACGAAATCAACAGAGCGCCGGCCAAGGTCCAGAGCGCTTTACTGGAGGCCATGCAGGAAAGGCAGGTCTCAATCGGGGAGGAAACCTTGCCAGTGCCCAGTCCTTTTCTGGTACTCGCTACACAAAATCCTATTGAACAAGAAGGAACTTACCCACTACCAGAGGCCCAGCTCGACCGATTTATGCTGAAGCTAAAGATTGACTATCCAAACAAAAAAGAGGAACGCCAAATTCTCGACAGAATGGCCGCAACGGACAAAAAATTTGACATCAAGCCCGTCATAAAGCCCGAAGATATCTCGGAAGTAAGGAATGTCGTAGATGAGATTTACATCGATGAGAAGATTAAAGACTACATCGTTGATGTGGTTTGTGCCACCAGAGAACCAGGCAAATATGGTGTTGAAATGGGCAATTTCATCAACTATGGAGCGTCACCGAGAGCAACAATTTATCTTGCGGTCGCAGCAAAAGCACATGCATTCATTCAACAGAGGGGCTATGTAACTCCTCAGGATGTAAAAAGCATCGGCCCCGATGTCCTGCGACACAGGGTGATTGTCAGTTATGAAGCTGAGGCCGAAGATAAAACCAGCGAAGATATCATAAAGGCGATTTTTGACAATATCGAAGTGCCGTAAATTACTATTTATTTTTTGTGCACTGAGACACAAGATGTTATGCCATGATACCTCAAGAATTAATAAAAAAGATCAGACAAATTCAAATCTATACATCAAGGATGGTAGATGCCAGCTTCACCGGCCAGTATGAGAGCGTTTTCAAAGGCCGCGGAATGCAGTTTGACGAGGTTCGCGAATATATACCCGGCGATGACATCCGGACAATTGACTGGAATGTCACCGCTCGTACCGGCAAACCATATATAAAACGCTTTGTTGAAGAGCGTGAGATGACCGTTATATTCGCGGTCGATTTAAGCGCCTCTGGTGACTTCGGAACCGTAAATAAAGCCAAGAACGAGCTGGCCGCTGAGTTCTGTGCTGTGATGGCCTTTGCCGCTGCAAAAAACAATGACAAGGTGGGTCTTCTGATTTTTGCCGACCAAATAGAACTATATATTCCACCTAAGAAGGGCATGAGTCATGTGCTGCGGCTGATTAGGGAACTGTTGTATTTTAAGATGCCAAAAAGAAAAACCGATATCAGCCAAGCATTAGATTATCTTGCTAAAGTCGTACGCAAAAGAGCAACGGTGTTTTTGGTATCTGATTTTATAGAAACGGACCTGGCCATCCTCCCGAAAGGGACGCCTAACAGTGCTAACGGGACTGATTTCAAGAAACCTCTTAGTCTGCTCAACAAGCACCATGATGTTATCGCCGTTTCGGTTCGTGACCGGGCAGAAATCGCGCTGCCCAATATAGGTCTTATTGAATTTACTGATGCCGAAACCGGTGAGACTATCCTTGTCGATACATCAAGCAGGCAATTCAGAAATAAATACAGCAGTACGAGCGCACAGCGGTTTGATAATTTAAAAAGTATGCTTCGAACAATCAACGTTGATTGTATCAGTATAAGCACTGATAAACCATATATACAGGATTTAGTAAGGTTTTTCCACATGCGACATAGACGACACTAAGCCTGGCAGATAAAAATTGTGAGGTGAATTATGGGCAAGAAACTTGATTTTTCATTGCCGAAGAAAAAACAAAAGACTCCTCTCACACCAAAGATAGCTGTCGTATTGTTTTTGGTTTTGATTGGTTTGACATTGGCCAATCTCCTTATAAAACCTTCATATCAAAGTATTACACCAGGTGATACCAGCACATCCTTTTCTCCTGAACAAGTCAAGGAATTAGCGGCTAAACTCGCGGAGCGCAATTTACACGCCAGAGCAGCCAAGGTCTGGCAGGATTACCTGTCTTTTGCCAAAGTGCCGGACAAGGAACGCGCAACAACACTTTTTCAAATTGGCACACTGCTCGAAAAAACAAGTGAATATGCAGAAGCAATCGAATACTACTACCGCAGTGAAATAACAGCCAAGCTTTCTGAATTAGAACCTCAGATTAATAGCCACATCAAGGACTGTTTTGAAAAACTCGGCAAATTTTCAGCTTTGCGATACGAATTGATGGAGCGCACGAGCTTCAAAAAATCGGAGCAGGCAGGTGGAAAGATAGTTGCCGAGATTGGTGCGGAAAAAATTACTGAAGCCGACCTCGATGCTCTTATCGAACAGGCCATCGACAATCAACTCGCTCCAATGACAGCATTTATGACGACAGAGCAGCTAAACGAGCAAAAAAAGGATATTCTTGAGCAGTATAAGAACTCTTCGGTTAAACAGCAGTTCCTGGAGTCCTGGCTTATACAGGAAATATTATACCGCCAGGCCCTGGAAGAAAAATTATCTGAAGAGCCAGCAACCAAGAGCATTATTGAGGACTTAATTCGTGGTACTCTGAGCCAACAGTTAATGAATAGAGAACTTGCACACAGAATCAACATCACAGAAACCGACCTTCAAACATATTACGAGGTGAACAAGGATAAATTTGTGGAACCAACAAACAAAGAAGACCCTAACTCAACTAAGCGACAGAAAAGTTTCGATGAGGTCAGACATGAGGTGATAACAGCTTTGTTAAGTCAAAAACGCCATGATGTCCAAACGGACTTAATAAAGCAAATGATGGATAAATATAATGTCGTTGTTCATACATCGGTACTGGAAGGCACAGAAGAGACCGAATCTGAAGATAAGTATTGAGAAGCATATGTCAGGAACACGTTCTAAAAATCTTTTTCTTTTACAGATACTATGCTGTTGCGGACTGCTGTTGATACTCACCGGCTGTGAGAAAAGTGCGGATGGCAAGAAAGAAACAACATTTGAAATCGACAAAGATTACCAGCGAGGCCCTTTGGCAGTTCACGTGCGTGTAGATAAAGCCAAAGTGACTATTGCCGATACCTTCCTGCTGGAACTCAAAGCCGCAATTGAGCCAAATTACAAGGTTCAAATGCCAAAGGTAGATAAAGTGCTTGAGAACTTTGGCATTGTTGACTGGGAAAATTTAGGCAATAAGCTCGATGAGAATAACAACGTTGTCAGCAGGTATCGATATAAGCTCGAACCTTTTTTATCCGGCACTTTCCATATCCCTGCTTTTACATTCGAGTTCTATGATATAAACAGCCCCGACCCGGCTACGGCCCCTAAGGGGACGAGTGACAAGAAACATGAAATTACAACCGAGCCGATTGATATCGAGGTTACTTCTCTTCTGGGTGAGCAGCGAGCGGAATTAAAGATAGCTAGTATCGAAGGCGTTGTCGAAATGCCTGCAAAACCTTCTTGCTGGTGGGTCTGGGTATTGTGCGCAGCCGGCATAATTGCTGCCGTTGTTTTTTGGGTTCATTTAAGGCGCAGACGCGTAAAGGAATTGATAAGAATTTTTAAACCCGCCCATGAAATCGCGTATGAGCGTTTGCGGGCTTTGGTCAGGCAGGATTTGATAAAGGCAGGCAAAATCAAAGAATTTTATGAACGTATCAGCGACATCCTCAGACATTACATCGAACATCGGTTTAATCTGAGAGCCCCTGAAAGGACCACAGAGGAATTTCTGGCTGAACTTCCATCCCTTCGACTTGGTTCGACTTCGCTCACCACGAGTCGCTCAGGGCAGGCTGGCGGCGTGCTTTCTCAACCTGACCAGGAGCAACTGGGAGAATTTCTACGGCATTGCGACCTCGTAAAATTTGCAAAATATAATCCGACCGCTGAGCAAATACAAAAAACATTTGACCTAGTTAAGGACTTTATAGAAACAACCAAATCCGATGAGAAGAAAATTGACGTAACAGAAGCTAATTTCGAACAAGCAGCCGAAGCGGTGAGTGTATAAATGGAATTATATTCGCCATTAGTATTGCTATTACTTTTATTGCTGCCTGCATTGGCATATCTGGCCCGGCGCAGGCGAGGCCATGCAGCAGTAAAATTCCCCAGTCTCAGGGATATTCGACAGTGTCCGGTCTCTCTGCGGCAAAGGCTAAGGCCGTTGCTAAATATAGCAAGATTTGTTTGCATAGCACTTTTAATAATAGCACTCGCCCGACCAAGGAAAGGTACGGTACTTTCGGAAATTTCCACTGAAGGTGTGGCTATCGAGGTTGTTGCCGACCGTTCAGGTAGTATGCAAGCGGAAATGGACTATTTCGGCAGGAAACTGAATCGTTTTGAAGTTGTTAAGAAGGTACTTTCTGATTTTATCAGCGGTGACAAAAAGGGCTTGACCGGCAGAAGCAACGACCTTATCGGCCTGGTCACTTTCGCTCGATATGCCGATACGACCTGTCCTCTGGTGCTCAGTCACAACGTCCTGCTTGAGTTTCTGAAAAAAACTGAGATTGTCAGGATTCGCAGTGAAGATGGCACTGCCATTGGCGATGCGATTGCTTTGGCAGCAGCCCGATTAAAAAAGGTGGAAGAAGAAATACAGCAAAGAAAAGCACAGCTTGTCCAGCCTGGCGAGAAAATTTCGGATGAAAATGAAAGTGGCTTTAAGATTAAGAGTAAGGTGATAATACTGCTTACTGACGGTATCAATAATGCCGGCCAATACGACCCTTTGCAGGCAGCAGAACTTGCCAAGAACTGGGGCATCAAGATATACACGATTGGTATCGGTTCTGCCCAGGCCTACAGGACCATTCAAACTCCGCTGGGAACATATAAAATGCCGACCGGGCAGAATCTCGACGAAAGACTGCTCCAAGCAATTGCAGAAAGAACTGGTGGATTCTACGGTCGAGCTGATAATGCTGAAACATTGCATCAGATTGTCGAAAAAATCGACGAGCTGGAAAAAACGAAAGTCAAATCCATTCAGTATACCCAATATGCAGAACTCTTCGGTCCATGGACATTAGCGGCACTATTGCTACTGGTTTTGGAAATCTTAGTTAGCTGTACGATATTACGAAAGGTCCCGTAGGTTAATTATGAATTTAGGCAACGACAAAGCATTGTGGTTATTATTTACGGTACCAGCGATTTTGATACCAGCTTATTTTTGGTGTTTCTGGCGTAAGGCCAAGGCACTGAAAGTATTGGCCAGCATTGATATGCTGAAAAAAATTAACGTCTCGGTCAGCTTGAAAAAGCAGGTATTCAAGGCCTTTTTGCTGGTCGCAGCCTTTACAAGTATTGTGTTAGCATTAACGGAGCCAAGGTGGAATCCACAAACTCAAAAGATAAAACGCCGAGGCCGGGACGTCTGTATATTACTGGACACTTCTCATTCTATGCTGGCAGAAGACATCAAGCCGAGCAGACTTGAACGTTCAAAGATAGCTATACGAGACCTGATGGAAACTTTACAAGGCGATAGAATAGCGATTGTAACTTTCGCCGGCAACAGCACGGTAAAATGTCCATTGACTCAAGATTATGCCTTTGTACGAATGGTGTTAGCCGATATATCCACCGAGAGCACCAGCAGAGGCGGCACCATGATTGGAGATGCTATTCGCAAGGCAACGGAAGATGTGTTCGACAGGCAAAGCCGCGAATATAAGGATATTATCATGATTACCGACGGTGAAGACCACGACAGTTTCCCTATCCAGGCCGCGGAAAAGGCGGCCATAGAAGGCATAAGAATTATCGCGATTGGACTTGGAGATGAGCAGCAAGGCTCACGGATTCCAATCACAGGGCCGAACGGCGAAAAAACCTTTATGAAATATAAGGGACAAGAGGTCTGGTCAAAGCTCGATGCCGATACCTTGCGCAAGGTTGTATATGCTACCAACGGCGGCAAATTCTTATCCGTTGAACCGGGAACGACCCTAGACCTGGGACAGATTTATGAAGGGCTTATCGCCTCAGCCGATAAACGTGAGCTTGAGTCAACAACGATGATGACGTATGATGAAAAGTTCCAGATTTTCCTGGCTCTAGGATTAGTTTTGATAGTATGGGAGTACTTAACAAGTGAACGCAAGAGAGTTTAACGGTATCACGGGCTTCCAGCCCGTGATACCACGGTCAGGATGGCCGTGGTACTTAGCATTGATTCTGGTGATAACCGGCGTAACTATGGCAAGTTCTGTCCAGAAGTTAGTGCATCAGGCAAATATGTTGTATGACAAGGGAAATTTCAACGAAGCACTACAAGAATATGACCAGGCCCTTATCGATAGCCCACAATTGCTGGAGCCAAAATTCAACAAGGCCAACTGCTATTTCCAGCTTGACGACCTTGCCGAAGCCATAAATCTATATAACGAAGTCGCCGCGGAAAGTAAAAATATGGAACTGGTTGCCAAGGCCAAGTACAACCTCGGCAACTGCTATTTCCAGCGTGGGTCCAAACAAAAAGACTCCAATCTTCAAAAAGCTCTCGAAGACCTGCAAACGAGTATTGTTTGCTGGCGAAGCGCGCTGGAAATCGACCCTGAAAACGACAAAGCTGCAAAAAATATCGAAGTTGCCCGCTTGATTATCAAAGACATAATTGACCAGCTCAACAAGCAAAAAGAGCAACAGCAACAACAGGCAGAAAAGCAAAAACAACTGCAGGAACAGCTCAAAGAACTTGCCGAACAACAAAAAGCACTCGCTAAACAAACCCAGCAAACAAAAGAACAGCAGGAGAAAGGACAAATCAACCAGCAACAAGCTGATGATAATTATAAAAAACAGGCAGAAGAACAATCGCAACTTAAGAAAGAAACAGAGCAGGCATCGCAGCAAATGCAGCAGCAGGACCCCAATACTCCTCAGCCGCCTCAGATGCAGCAAGCAGCAGGAGAGCTTGAGCAGGCGATGGATAAGCAATCTGACGCTGAGACGAAATTAAAAAATTCAGATGGCACCTCCGCAAAGCAATCCCAAGATAAAGCTGCCGAACACCTTGAAAATGCTCTAAAGGCATTATCTCAGGAAAATCAGCAGAACCAACAACAGCAAAACCAGCAACAACAGCAGGAACAACAGGGACAAACTCAACAGCAGCAGGAACCGAATCAGCCCGGTGAAGAACAACAGCAGAATCAGCAGGAACAAAAGGCAGCTGCTGCCCCGGATGCAACTGCCCAAGAAATCCTGGACAAAGAACAGAATGAGAAAAAGCAAAGGCAAATCCTCCAGAGAGCCGGTTATCAAAAAGTGGAAAAGGACTGGTGATATGAACCTTTTCACCAAAAATGCTTTTATTGCTTTTGCCCTTGTGGCACTCCTAACAGGCAACGTCACGGCTGGCGTGCAAGTCTTTGCTCAGGTTGATTCTTCAGCAGATATCTATGTCGGAGAAAAATTCGGTTATCATATAATTATTGACGGAGAGAATAAGTCGGGACAGGCCGATTTAACACCTCTGGCAAAATACAATCCGCAAAGTGCCGGCAACAGAGACGTTTCACAAACTTCGATAAGCATCGTAAATGGCCGAACGAGCCGGGAAACTACTAAACGCTATGTAATGAGTTATTCGCTGACAGCCAACCAGCTGGGGCGAATATCCCTGCCGCCGATTACGGTGATGCTTGATGGAAAAAACTATCAGACCAATCCTTTGGAAGTCAATATCCTCAAACCCGGTACAACCGACCAATTAAACCTGGAGGTTACCTTATCAGAGCAGCAATGCTATGTCGGCCAGCCGGTTATTATGACCATAAAGTTTTATATCTCCGCCGACATCGGCGACTTCCAGTTCAATATACCTGCTTTTACTAATGATGCCTTTTATCTGGAAGAGCCGGACACATCAAATCCACAGGCAAAAGAGTTCAACCTTGGCAACGGTATAACTGTCCTTGTCAGCCAATACCGAACGACTCATAACGGCAAAGATTCGATTCTGCTGTCCTTCAGCAAGGTTTTGATTCCCAAGTATTCTGGTGAGATAGAAATCCCACCCGCCTCAGTCTCTGCCGATGTTGCTGTTGGCAGATCGCGTTCACGAGACCGTTTTTTTGATGGTTTTTTCGGGTCAAGGAAAGAATATAAACGATTTATGGTCAGTTCGCAGCCTCTGAAGCTTACTGTACTGCCTTTGCCGCAAGATGATAAGCCTTTTGGGTTTTATGGCCTGGTTGGGCGATATACGATTTCAGCATCAGCTACACCAACAAAGGTCAATGTGGGTGACCCTATCACACTTACAATCAAAGTTGGCGGCGGCAAGTACTTAAAACCCGTTCAGTGGCCGGCACTTGAGCAGATTTCTGAACTGGCACAGAACTTTAAAATTCCCTCCGAGAAAGCGACACCGGCGATTGAAAACGGCTATAAAGCCTTTACGCAAACAATACGGGCCAACAACGACAAAGTTGCTGAGATACCTCCGATTCCGCTCGCTTATTTCGACACCGAAAAGGGCAGATACGCAGTGGCTAAAACCGAGCCAATAAAGCTTGAGGTGTCACCATCCAAGATGCTGACCAATGCGGATTTGGAGGGTAAAGATTTTGCGCCGGTGAATAAAGAAGTTGAGGTAATAAAAAAAGGACTTTCAGCTAATTATGAAGGACTCGACGTCTTAACAAATCAAACATTTTCGCCATTGTCTGCTGTTGTCAGTCCAGATTATGCCCCTGTCTGGGCAGGACCTTTGATTTTACTTATAGTCAGTGCCATGATTAAATTCCTCACACATACGACCCCTGAAAAAGTTGCCCAGAAACGTCGACGAAATGCCGCGAGCATAGCTACCGGTAAACTAAAGAAAATTTCTTCGACGGCTGCGCAACAACGGCATGAATTGCTTACTTCGGTAATGAAACAGTATATTGGTGACCGTTTTGACAGAACCGCAGGGTCGCTTACCGGAGACGATTGTCAGGAAGTGCTCGCTGCAGCAACACAGGACCGCCGAACAGCAGAAAAATTCAAAGAAATAATAGTCAATTGTGAAGCTGCTCGATATGCAGCCATAGAAGCGAGTATCGGCTCAACACAAATTAAAGAAGTAATAAAGCTGATTCAAACCATCGATAAAAAAACCAGGAAATGACGATAAAAAAATATACAACATTGTCAGTTAGCTTACTTTTATTTGTGACGGCAACCTCGGCAAAGGCCGAACCGTCAAATGAGCAGATGTGCACACTTTTCAACCAGGCAAATCAGGATTTCAGACAAGCTAACTCAACGGAGGAACTGCAGCAGGCCAAAAGACTTTACGAAAAAGCAATTCTTGGTTTTGAAAGAATCATCGACCAGGAACAAATCAAAAATGCCAAACTGTATCATAATCTTGCCAATGCCTACTTCCTTCATGGCCAGCTCGGCAAAGCCATTTTAAATTACCGCAGGGCTGTAAAAATAGACGGCTCTGATGAAAACATCAAAAAGAATTTAGCTTTCGCACGCAGCCAAAGAATAGATAAGGTAGCCGTAAAAACAGAAAAACGCGTACTGCAAACTTTGTTTTTCTGGCACTACGACTTCTCGATTAAAACCAAATTCCTGCTCACGTGTATCTTCTTCGGAATTGTCTGCTTATGTATCACAACCACAATATGGTTCGGAAGGATTGGTCCATTGACGGCTGCTATGGCAATTTGTGGTATTTTAACAATCTGTTTTCTCGCATCGGTTATCGTAGAATCCAGGAGCCAAACCAGCACAATTTGCGGAGTTATTACAGCTAAAGAGGTTATTGCCCGCCAGGGCGATGGACAGAATTATCCGCCCAGTTTCAAAGAACCGCTTCATGAAGGGACGGAATTCGATTTGCTCGAAAACAGACCCGGGTGGTTTCACATAAAACTTTCTGATGACAGTGACAGCTGGATTCCCGATGATAGCGCAGAGTTAATTTAATCTCACCACGTAATTGCACAAGCAGAGCCAAACTCTCAACCGAAAGAAATGGAGGGCCATCCGAGCCATTCAGAATGACCCTCCCTGAAGCAAACATTATTTTAAGAATTTGGAAACAAACGGAGAAGTTTCGCCACGGCGTAAGAAATGACCAGATGGACCTTCACCAAGAAACTCGGAAAACCATGATTCATGCTCAATCTCTTCGTTGAGTATTGCGAGAGCCAAATCATACGTCCTGTGGTCCTTCCCAGCAGTCATGTTACAGATTCCGGTATATCCTCTGACCGCACATCTTTCTGCATTCACAAGCACTTTGAGTATTGCTTCGACATCTGCTGGGTCTTTCGGAAGCTCGGCTGGTGGACACGCGGACATATCGTGGAACTCCTTCATACATCCCGGCAGTTTACCACCAAGCTCATATATGCGAGGCATTAAGGCTTCAAAATGATTACGGTCCTCAATCCTCGCTGTCTCAGCAATTTCTTTAATCCCTTCGCCTTTCAAACCTATCAGGTTCGCACGAAGAATCGTGTAATAGTAATAAGTGGTAAGCTCAGCAGAAGCATTCTTTATTAGCAGCTCCAACAATTTGTCTACGTCTACTCCGGATTTTTTGACCATTTCAATTGCTACTTTTGCCATTTTATTATCTCCTTTCTTAAAATCTCATTAAACAATTAATGTTACAAAAAACTTTTAACACTACCTCTCTTCATAATTATTCCTAAATAAGAATTATTCTTAATCATCTTGTAAAAAAATATGTCAACGCTTTTTAACACATTTATCACACACGCCTTCCAAAATTACCTTTACATTCACAACCCTGAAGTTTTTTTGAAATGCCTTAGGGACCTTCACGTTGTCATAACTTCTGTCATGAAAGTCCACTATTTTATTACATTTTTGGCATCTGAAATGATGGTGCTTATTCGTATCAGGGTCATAGCGTTTTGCCTCACCATAACCTTCGACAACATGAATAACACCGATTTCGGCAAATTTAGAAAGCGTTCTATATACAGTATCAATAGATATGTCAGGGAAGATGTTTCTAACCCTCTTGAAAATATCATCTGCATCAGGATGGTTTTTTGATTTAATCAACTCCTCATATATTGCCACGCGTTGTGGAGTCATGTTGAGGTTGTGTTGTTTACACCTATCCCGAAATAAAACTATCAGGTCTTCTTTATTTTTTTGCAGCATCTTATCGTCACACAAAAAGCTTAATATTATTTTTACTAATATTTACTATATAAGAACTATTCTTATTATTCAAGAAAAATTTGAGAAAATTCTATTTTTCTTCAATTATTTGTTGAAAACCTGCTTTTGAGCATGCAATCGGCTAAAATCAAAGGGTTTTAATTAAAAGAAAGACTTCAAGCCAATAATTACCGGTGTATTCAACACGAAATTTTACCAGTCCTTCTAACATTTTGTTGCGTTCTATAGTCGTAATGTTGAGGTAACTCCTCATGTATAAATCTTGATTATTTCTTCTGATGGTACGTGTGAATGCTCCATGCCAGGCCCTTTGAATTTAAAGGTTCTGTCCTTGAACTTCTCAACTGCTTGAATGGCCAAGCCGGTGCCATCTGCTTGTTTCCGTTCAACATCCGAACGTCTTTTGAACCAGTCGAAAAAGCCTGCCATAAGAAACCGTCTTATATTTCAATAACAGTACCTGCTTTTACCTGTTTGAACTGCTGGGGATACTTTTCGCTTATTTGCTTAATATATCTCGTACAATGACAAGGAGCGATTAACTCGATTCCCTGAAGCTTCTCTAACTTTGAAAATCCATGGAAGCCGCCTAAAACAGCATAGACTTCACCTAATTGCTTTGCTTTGTTAATTATCTTCGCCAACCCAGGATGAGCACAGCCGGTTATAACCAAATTTCCTTTCTCTGTATTTACTACCAGAGACTGCTCCTTGATAAGCCTCCCAAGTGCGCCGGTGGAATGAATCCCCGGTGATATCTCGGTCGGCTTTGAGAAAGATTTCGGGTGAAAAACCTTGGCATTGCTGTTTAATTTTAAAAATTCTTTTAGCCCGCCGTTATGGTCCCAATGGTCGTGCGAGATAGCAACTTTATCTATATCCTTCGGCTCAATATTTAGTTGTTTCATATTGTAAATCAATTTTTCGCCGTCGTCGCCTGTATCAAACAGAATTTTTTCTTTTGCTTCTATCAAACAGGAAAACCCCCATCCCGATTTTAAACCAGCATTTGCCTCATTGTCATACACAATCGTTATTTTCATTTTAAGTCTTCCTTGAAATGTTAATTTCTTTCATATTTCTTCGTTTACTAGCTCTTGCTAAAATTTAGAACACAGCCCTGATTAAGACCATCATCATGACTTATAAGGCCACAGAATTTGTGTTCAAAAACAAAATTCACACCTTCGATTTCCTGTTTAACATCGCTTAGACTTAACCTTCTGAATTCCTCTATGGGGTCATCTTCCAGAGTATGCTTGGGATAAACAGAAAACAAAGCATCTTGTTTCAAAACACGATAAGCTTCGACGTATAGCTTTTCCCTTTCTTCTTGTTCGTGATAATGAAGGACATCATAGAATAAAACTACATCAATAGAGCCGTTTTCTAAGTCTATTTGTATCTGGCCTGAAGTTTTTATTGTTCTTATGTTTTTTAAATTCAGGTGAGTTGCTTTTTGTCGCAGTTCACTTAGTGCTTGTTGTTCTTTATCCACCGCATAAACAATACCATTATTCCCCACAATTTTTGCTGCTGGAATTGTATAATGACCTACTCTACAGCCAAAATCCAGTACGCTTTGCCCGGATTTGACTCCAATTTTTCGTAGAAATCCTACCCCTTCTTTTACTTCCCATTTTTCCATCTTTTCATTCATTTTTCAATTTTTGAGAATTGCAATGGCCATTAGGATTCCCATCCTGGCTTTTTTGCCTTTTCCAGTTTTTCCTCGATTTGTTCTAACTGCTGGACCATTGATGGCTTCGCTGAGTGAGCAGGCAGTCTGCTTTTCAGTTCGGAAAGTTCTTTTTCCAAATCTGAAATGACACAATCCAAAAAAATATTTTTCAGTCTATCCAAGGTAACCTTATGGGGCCGAATCTCTATTCCCATCCAGTCAGAAAATTCGAGGACCTTCTCAGGATGCTCCTGGCAATATTTATCCCAAAAGTCTATACCATCTAATAAGATGGCCCCTCCTGTATGTTGAGGGAAATTTTCATTGGCTTTGCCTTTATCCCAGTCCTGAAAGACATAGTCTCGATATATCACCCATCCCGGCGTAAGCCACCAGACCTTTTTACCTTCACTGATTTCCTCCCTTTCTCTTTCGCCGGCTAACATATCCATACAATGCGTCGCGTTTGTTCTGGAGATGGAAATTCCAGTTCCCTGCTCCTGGATTATCGCATCTATCGTTCTGTAGGGATTATCAACATTGACGTAGCAGAATTTGCCGCCATAAACTATTATAATTTTCCTGGACTGTTGCTTAGCGGTGTTTATTTTTTGTATCAACTGGCTTTCAAGCTCTTTAAGGACCTCGTGCCGTCCGGGTGTCGTATAAACAATTTGCTTGGCATCTAAAAAACCCTCCTTTTTCAGATAGTTCAACTCTGGCGCAAGCGTCCCGCAAGAGACTATGGCATAATCGTTAAAAGATAGCTCTTTTGCCATTTTATCCTATGTCGCACTTTCTTTTTCCAAATATTGCCGTTCCGATTCTGACCATGTTGGAACCTTCTTCTATTGCAACTCTGTGCGAATTTGTCATTCCCATAGACAAATATTTCATATCTACGTTTGGTAAATTAAGGGCTTTGATTCTTTCAAATATATTCCTTGTTCTTTTGAAATATGGTCTAACGTTCTCAGGGTTACCAAAGCGAGGGCCCATTGTCATCAAACCCTCAATTCTTAAATGCTCAAGTTCTAACATATCCATAATCAACTTTTCAATATACGCCTCGAACGGTTCATGCTCATCAGGTCTTATACCGGCCTTGGAATCCTCACTACCAATATTAATCTCTATGAAAACCGGAACTATTTTCCTCTTCGCCTTTTCAACCCTTTTTTCAATGG
>Ga0307433_1000305_pt1 | contig 42734 bp, 55 predicted proteins | sample SalMarWE160210MG_FD_202166 | JGI IMG/M metagenome (GOLD analysis project Ga0307433, IMG submission 202166) | Salt marsh sediment microbial communities from the Plum Island Ecosystem LTER, Massachusetts, United States - WE1603-210 | ecosystem: Environmental > Aquatic > Marine > Intertidal zone >... | reverse complement strand
ATGCTATTCTATAAGGAGGACAAATGGCAAAACAGCCAACGCAAGAACCAGTCGCAGACGAATCAGTCGTATCTGAACCAGTCGCACAGGAACCACCTACCAAAGCAGAATTGATGGCCGGACTCCAAAAGGCACTCAGCGAAGGTAACTTCAAAGAGGTGACTCGTATCAGTCGGGAGATTGATAAGACAGCCAAAGCCGAGGAGAAGGCAGAACTGGATGCCAAGCGGGCAGAACTGGTAGCAGTTGAGAACACGGTCAAGGATGCCATAGTCGGAGTCATAACTCCACTTTATGATGCTGGGGAACTTGATAAGGCAGATGGCATCTGGCTATCTTGGGACTTTGGGGAGCAGGCACCTACCATCAGGCTAACAAAGACAGCAGCCAGAACTCCTAAAGCAGGTGGTGGAGGCACAGGCAAGAAGTTTGACATCAGTACTGACTCACTGCTAGAAGAGTTCGGAGACCAGATGTTCAATGAGGAGCAGAACTTCAAGCAAGCATATGAGTCCAATACTGACAAGAACTTCAGATATGGCATAAGGCAGAAGTTGCTGAAGAAGAAAGGCATAATCTGAACATCAGGACCAGATAAGAACAGGGAGTAGAAGTTGCCACTACTCCCTTTTCTTTTGCTCAGAATCAAGTAAGAAGTAAGAAGTAAGTAAAGTTACTTGTTGCACCATGCAACAGATAAGTTGTAATGATTGATAAGTTGAGGTATGACAATGCAACAGAAAGGTTGACATAGTAGCTGGAGTGTGATATAATGTATGTATAATGAACAATCAAAGTAAGAAGCCTAAATGCAGATGTTATATCAATATGACCTACTCAAAGGCAGCATCCAAAGGAACTGGAAGGCTAGAAGGACTAAAGCCCTGCCCAGTACATGAACCTGAAGCATATCAACAATATCTAGAGGAGGAAGCAAATGTCAATCCGTCAAATGCTAAGTCCATCTGAACAGCAGCAGCTCAGCCAATCAGACAGGTCATATCTCAAGCGACAACTGGCTGAACATACAGCATTGAATCAACTACTCAATAGACCTATCAATCAGCACCTTCTTCACGAACTACAATGCATTCTGGATAGTAAGTCATTACCTAGACAGAAGCCAGGGCAGTTTGTGAGAGGGCAGATTAGCAGGTTAAGTGATGGTATAAAGAGACCGTGCATAGTTAGGAAGATGACAGAAGAGGAAATGATAAGATATGGAGTAGTATATGAAGAAGTTAGACAATCGTAATCAAGTGCAGCATCAGATAATTCATAATCTCATAGAAGCTAGCATCATCCTATCATCTGAATCTGATAAGTACGTTAATAATGTACTACGACAGCTAGATGATAAGGATTTACTAGCAGTCCTTACTGAATCACAGCAGCTTGCTGGTACTCAGGAACATATCCGCCAATATGTAGAGAACAAAGCACTTGAGCAGGTAAGGATACAGGCTCAGGCTATAGCCAGAGATTTCCTCTGTACTGACTGCTCAGATAAGAGATGCTTAACAGGCTCTATATGCAAGGCTTTTATTATGCTGACTGAGAGCTTTGCTTGGGAGATTATAGCTAGGAGAGCGGAACTAAACTAACAGGAGGAAGTTATGTGCTTAGATAAGAAGGGTAGATTCAAACCATGCAAGGTAGGATACAAGATTATGCGTCTAACAGAAGATGGAGATCTAGTGGGAGAGTATCGTAGCAGAGTTGAAGTTAGGAAGATAGGAACCTGGCTAGATGAATCAGACTTTAGAGATAGCAGTGAGCTGTATCTACTAACAGATATCAGTGACTCACAATATCCTCTCGGCTGGCATATTTACCATGATGAGAAAGTAGCTAGGGGAAGAGTAATTTATTCTAACAGTGTAGTTGTCAAAGTATCTGTAAAGGAGCATCTAGCTGTAGGCTATCAATGTAGTCGCAGAGTGACTATAGCTAAAAAAAATTAAGATAATAAGGATACTACCAAGTTTATGACCAGAAGGTTATCTCAGGAGAAGCAGCGTCTCAAATACTTCCTCTGGCTATTGATTCAGCAGCATCAGCCTAACTGCTGTATCTGCAATCAGCCTTTTGTCTATGAGGATATACTGCCACCAAGAGGTACTGATAACCTGACAGAACATCACCTTGACGGTAATCACATGAACATGAAGTTGGAGAATAGGAAGTTAGCCCATAGAAGATGCCACAAGAAACATCATACTAAAGATAATATACAGAAGAGAAGGGACATTAGTAGATGAGAGTCTGGGATATACCTGTTAGCCAACTATGTAACAAGCATCTCGTAGCTCAACACCATGAGATACACTGCATCTACAGCATCATAGTTAATAATAAGAAAGGCTTTGCTCATCATCCTGAAGTTATGAGATGGAGAGGGCATCTGATTGTTCTAAGATATATTCATACTCTTACAGTAGCTGAGATGAGAGGTAGAAGATTCAATCATAATAGTATGCTAGAAGTACTACCACTAGATAGTGAGCAATATCCTAAGCCTTGGCAGCCCATTGAGATTCAGAAGCAAATACTATTATCCAAGAATTGTGGATGCTTAAAGAAAGGAGGTAGCATGAACAAAACACTAACTACTATGCTACTCGAAGAGTCATTTCACTATGATGATATATCAACAGAGCCTACAATCTATATCTGTAATGCCAAGTCAGTATTTAAGGAATGGCTCAGAGCAGTCAGCATACCTCGACAGATGTCTGAGGAGTCAACTAGGCAGCTACTAATTACTTTAGTAGATGAACCATGAGAAACATTTATCCTTCCTCTAGCTGGAATCTACCTCCTACTCCTAAGCAATGTAGAACACTATCTAGGCTAGGAGTTCAGGATAATGATATGCCTACTACAAGATGGGAAGCTAGACGATTACAGTATGAGCTGAGACAAAGGAGAGAAACAAACAAAGTATGAATGGTATTATCTGTAGAGAATGTGGAGGTTCAGGCTGCTCAGTATGTAATGACTCAGGCTATGCTCACGCTTACTATCTAGAGCATCCTCAGCAGGAACATAATGATATTAAGTTTGCTGATATTCCTATAGTACCTATGCCTTATGGTAAGATACTACCAGACCTGACTGACTGTGAATATCCTAATGAAGGACTTGATGAGGATAGCTACCTTGATATAATCAGATGTCCTAACTGTGATTCTGATAATGTAGTTATCTTAGATAAGGAAGCTAATCCTGATGTAGCTGCCGAGCAGGAGATATTAGCTGAGAGATTCTTCTGTATCAGTTGTCAGGATAGCTGGTGCTATGAGAGAGAACACTAGATATGTATAACTGGATAATCAAGAGACTAACCATAGCTCTATGTATAGAGGTAGCATTATTTATTACTCTGCTACTTACGAGGCAATAATGACTGATATAGCTACTATCAAACTCCGACACAAGATATTGAAGGAGCGAGGTCTTGTTCCTCCCAAACCTAAGCGGATAGATATAACCAAACTCCCTCAGCCTGACCCTACTATCTTTGAGGAGATTCCTCTTACTGCCAAGATGAAGTACATTATCACCAAGTATAATATCAGTCTCAAGACTGACATCTTCATTGGTAGTATCAATGATGTCTGTAGTAGATATGGATGGGAAGTAGATAGGAGCACAATATCTAGATGGAGGAAGTATATGAAGAGATTTCTGATGGAGGCTATAAGATGAATTATAAATGTCTAGACTGTGGAGCCGAGTTCAATGAGCAAGACCAAACTGCACACCAGTATGATAATGGTATCTGTCCATGCTGCGGAGGAGAAGATATAAGGGAGTTAAATGGAAGCCTGTGATGAGGACTGGCATTGACAACTTATCCTTCTTTATGTTATAATATAAGATAGCCAACCATTATATAATCTGATAAAGAAAGACAAAATGAATTATGGAAAAGGCTATTAAGGATAATGTTTTGAAGACATTATTCCGTTGCCCTATACACAAAACAATCTTGACTGGCATGACTACCACTCATCCGTGGAGATTGTATTGTTCGGAGTGTAATAAGGAGTACCAAAATCCAGACCACCCAGAGTATTATCCTGCCCTAGAATAGATAAGGAGAAAGATGAGTAAAGAATATGAACGGATTAGAGAGAAGGCATTATTAACTGATGAGGAGATAACCGAACTTATTACAGAAGAAGAACGTAGAAATGGAGTTCCCGAAGCATTTATTAGAGCAGAATTTGACCTTGATTATCATAAGGCAATAGCCCAAGCCCAAGTAGATAAACTCCTAAAGCTGGTAAGGATAGAGGCAGACAAGAAAGACATAGAGCTTTACCCTGAGATATTTGCTACTGGTTTGAAATTACCCTCTCAGGCTGAAATGGAAATGCTTAGAGGTTTTTTATCTTGGCTAGTAGAAGAAGCAGGCTTTGTTAGATGTCTTAGTAAGGAGGCGAAATGACTGAAAGATTCGGATGCGAAAGCATATCAAGCGAACAGGTGAGGAAATACAAGAGATAAGATGAAATATGACAAAAAGAATAAGCCTAAAAGCCATACAGGATTGCCACCTCATCATTGGGTCAAATTCTGCCCTCTATGTGGAGGGATTAACCTAAAATGGTTTTGGGATAGTGAAGAATGGTATGACAAACAGAAAGACCCACACCCAAACCAAGAATTCTGTGAAGATTGTAAAAAATGGGTCACTCCATCACGAAGGCGAGTATTTATAGATTAGTTTTGAGGAAATACAAGAGCGAGAATAGATAATGGCTAAAGATTAGGATATTACTTTGTCAGATATACATAGTAAGGACAAACAACTATACTCTATATCTGACCTATTAAACTGGAGTCCTCCTCACTATACTCGTATCATCTCAAAGGGAGTATTAAACACCAAGAATAGAATGATTATCTTTGGAGATGAAGGCAGCTGGAAATCTATCCTTGCTCTCCACACTGCCCACTGTATATCCAGAGGTAGTAGCTGGCTAGGATTCAATACTTATCCTTCTAACATTATTAGGCTACAGACTGAACTACCTATGTATATAGACAGAGAGCGATTGGAGAAATACTGCTCTGCCAGCAAGAGGATATTCTTAGCTAAGACTACTAATCCCAACCATCCTGACTTGGAAGATATGGCAACTGAGTATGCTTATCCTCTCCGATATATCAGCCGCACTGAGCAGTTTATACATATAGATAACTCACAAGGATGGGAGTCATTACTAAGGAACATCAGGCTATGTATATCCGAACTACCTGAAGGTCCTATAGTAGTAATCCTTGACCCTCTGTATAAGATATTCGGAGGTAATATCTCTGAAGAAACAGATGTTAAGCCGCTGCTAGATAAGATAGATTTAATCATGGAGGATGCTAAGGATACCATAGGAATCTCATTCATTATAGTTCATCACACTCGTAAGGTTAAGACTGATGAATCAGGTAGTCCTATAGACTTAGGCAGTCAGGATGCTACTGGTGCTAGAACTTGGATGAGATGGGCTGATACTGTTCTCCGTATAGACCCTGACATAAATGATAGAACTCTGACTAAGGTTACTGCTACCTTTACTAAGCATCGTAATGCTGAGGATATACTACCAGTGATAGGACTCAGATGGGATAGAGATACATTACATCCTAGAATACTCTGGCGTAAGATACCTAAGTATGAGGATGAGGATGAGTTGGAAGTTAGAGGAGATTCAGACTTGACTCAGCTAGAATAACCCAGAGAGGGAACAGAGAAAGGAGGAATAGAATGGATGGAGATATTTATCAGAAGGCATGGCAAAGGCTGCTTAGGGAAATAGAGAATAAGACAGGATGGGGCAAAATTGAGCTTAAGAATCTCATGCTTGATTGCCTTGTGAATCCAACTAAGGAGGAATAAGCATGAATACATGGGAAGATACTGTGATGAATAAGGCAGAGATTGCCCAATCGGTAGCAGAACTAATTTTACCTACAATAGTTCCTATAATTAAAGCTCGTTGCGAAGCCCAAGCCGAAATCACCTATCACTCACGAGATAGTGAAGTGGCTGAGGCTCGGAAGGCAGGGAGAGAAGATGTGGTGAAGTGGATAGAAGAACAGCGGCAGTATGAGTGTGATTATTGTGGTTCTGCCTTTGAGATAAGTAATGAGAAGTGGTTTTCCCAGCTCAAGGAATGGGGTATTAAGGAGTAAGGAGAAATGAAGAAGCCAGATGTAATTATTATAAGCCCTCTAATTTGGAACGAAGATGGCGAAGTCATTGATAGTAATTTAAGCCACATGGGTAGAACTATAGCACAAGCCCAACTCGATGATACTTATGAGAAGATGTTAGCAGAGCACCAGCAGGTAGTGAGGGAGATATTTGAGGAGGTTGAGAAATACTTAAATCATCCTATGCCAACTGGGGTTCAATTCTTTGCTATGCCAGTTCGAGATTTGCAATCCCTCAAAGATAGATTTCTAAAGGACAAGAAAAGCAAGGTAATAGGCTAAGGAGGTGAAATGAATATAGAAGAACTAAGACAATGGCTTACAGAGAGATTAAGCGATGTAGAAAAAGACCTGGAGGGGATAAAGGAATCAAACAGGAATAAACCCTTGCCTGATATTGTATCGAGACGAGTAATAGAAGCTGAGGCGATGATTTATAGGAATATTCTTCGTGAGATTTCTTAATTTTGATAAGGCTAAGGTGATATGGAGTTATGATTATATCTCTACTATGGATAAAATATAATCCACAATTTGATATAATCATAATATAATCATTATTGGAGTGAAAGATGGACAGATTAGAGTATGAGAGATACTTAATGCGAGAAGGTAAGACATATAGAAGGCCGAGACCAAAGCTTATCAGGATTCCAGAAGACCATCCATATTATTCTATGGCTCACAGAGGATATGTTGCTGAATCTAGACTTAAGATGGCAGAGCATTTAGGCAGAGCACTAACCACTGATGAACTAGTATACTTCAAAGATGACTTCCCACTTAATACTAACATTGAGAACCTTGAGCTAAAGAATAAAAAGGACTTACGACAGAATATGATTGAGTATGGGGCTATTGATACTAAATCAGAAAGATACCTAAAGGGTAAGGAAGAGGAGAAGAGGATAGCGACACACTTGGCTAGCATAGGCTATGAGGTAATTGATATAAGCTTAGATAAGATATACAGACCTGATGGCTCATCATACTACTCACCATTTGATATTCTAGCTAAATCAAAGAACTTCACATTCTTAGCTGATGTTAAGTATAGGTCATCTAGAGGTCCTATCTACTTTGATATTTACCAACTAGAATTTTATCAGAAGTACATCCCTATCATAGAAGTAGATGATAGACTAATCATCGTAAGTACTCCAGGACTAACAGATATATTTGCATCAATCTATGATATTAAGAATAGTTATGTTACTACTGAAATTGGAGCTTGTGTTATAGAAAGAGATAGAGCACACCCTATTACTCTGCTAAGAAAGAGACTTGAGGGTGCTACTAATACATGATTTAATATATTATATATCAAATTACGGATTATTTATTATCCTAAGAACAATTAGACACACTCACGATTGACAACTTATTACTTATATGATATAATTAGGTATCAGAATTTGGAATCCACACAATTAAGATAGATGGAGGTTAATTCTTATGAAACCATAATTATTATGTTCTTAATTACACTATTCATATTGCTACCAATAGTTGTAGCAAAGATAATATACGGTGAGAAAAGGAGGAAATAATGGCAGAAGAACAAGGAACACCAAGTAGTAGAGGATTAGTAGACTTTGATGTAGGTCCTCTGAGAAGATTCATGGCAGTCTTTGATAGTATGCCCAAGGAACCTCAGTCATTTGGAGAAGGAGAAAGTGCTAAGAAATCCATGCGTGTAACCTTCAACTTCAGAGACCTAGAAGTATTAGAGACCATAGAACCATATCACTTTCCTGTATTCTCATTCAATGCTACTGAGTCAAACAGGAAGAAGAGTAAGTATGGTGTCTTTGCTGAGTCCTTCAATGTGGTCGCTGATAGCCAGCTGTCTCCTGAACAGCTAGACCCTAGCAATCCTAACTTTGTTCCAGCCAAGGATAGAATGGACTTCAAGGATGCTATCGGGAAGAGGTTAGGATTAGTATTAGCAGATGGAGAGGATGGAAGACCAGAACCACCCATGCTATATGATGGGAGAGTGCAGGAAGATAAACCCACACCAGCCTGGACAGTATATTCTATAGAAGGAATAGGAGCAGTCGGTCAGGGTGCTGATGCTGCTGAGGTAGCTAAGCAGTTGCTTGACGGTAAGACACTACCACAGTTCAATGCTGAGGCATTGAAGAATACTACCATCAAGAATGATACCGCCCTGCTCACATCCATTTCATTACCAGTATCAGCAGCAGGCAACTTTGCTAATGCACTGATAGCAGCTGGTGAATTTACTAAGGATACAGCTGGAGTATATCATAGGGTAGTGGCAGCTTAGGCTGCCAACTGCCTCATTATCTCATAAACTGGCAGAGTAACTTTTAAGGAATATGTAGGTCGTAAGCATAAAAGGCAAATGAGGTTTAGGTTAAGTTTTACTAGGTCAAATGGTGTGAAGTCCTTGAGGCACACTAGCTCTGCCAGTAGGATAATCAGATGAAGAGAGTTGATAATCCTGAACTAAAGCGTAAGGTATTAGACCATCTGGCTGACCTATATCATATTAAGGAAGTCAGAGAACCTAATCATCTCAGCAGCTATGTATATTGTAGAACAAAGGCTTTCCTTGACCAAAAGCAAGCATCACAGCCTAATGATGAAGAGGTTATGCTGTTTGCTCTTGGTTACGGACTGCAAGATGTATTGACTCCTAAGGATATAGAATCTCAGGTTTATGAGAAGTATGGAATAATATATAGACCAGACCTACCAATAATTTGGACTGGAAACTTAGGAGAAATTAAGACTACAAGGAAGTCAGCTAAGAACCATTATCTGGATGAATATATCCCACAAACTTGGTTGGACTATATGATGGGTGGATGCTTCTTAACTGGAACAGACGAGTATGATTTGATAGTATTATATATGATGGGGAACTATGCTCCACCTATGCCTCAGCTCTATTGTGATACATTTTACTTTGAACAGTCTGAACTAAATATGAACTGGAGCAAGATTCTAGCCCATAAGAAGATATTAGATAGTGCAATAGCATCAGGTAAACCACCTACTCCATTTCAGAATTGCTATGACTGGGAGTGCAAGTATTGTAGATATCTACTAGTATGTAATGCTATAGCAATGAGTATTGGAGTTAAGAATCCTATGCTAGAGGAGGATAAAGAAACATGGGATTAAGGCAACTATGCACAGTTGGTATTGACTATCTAGGATTATCTGCAGAAGAATCATCTACAGACTGGGCATCAACTAAACAATGCAGCTACTACACACAAGTAGAAGATGACTCTGACCATCCTTCAGATAGGAAGAGAGTTTGTGGTAATTGCACCCACTATATAGTTATGGAGGATAAGTAGGTGGAAGATAATTATCTCGGCATAATAGCAATCTGTGGAGATGAAGGAACTTGCAAGACCACAATGGCTCTTACATTTCCTAAACCACTATCACACCTAGATATAGATATGGGAGGCTATGACAGAGCAGCTTGGAGAATAGATACATCAGGTATTGTATCTACTAGTTTTCCTAAACCATTAACTGATGCAGATATTGCCAAGATGAGAGGCATAGTGAAACCTGAAGCATCATCCAGAACATTAGCAATACCTAAGAAGATAGAAGGAATGAAGGAGCTATGGCAGATTATTATTGACAAGATAGTCAGCGATGCTCTGAATCCTGAGCTAAAGACTATAGCCATAGATTCTGCCACCTTGCACTATAAGATAGGTTGTGATGCTTACCTTCAAGAGTTACAAGAGAAGCAAGTATACAAGTGGCATAATGACACTAAGACTCGCAATGTCCCTTTTGATGAGAATGATTATAGAGAAAAGCTTCAGCCTGTTGAGTATGGTGTAGTGTATGATAGATTACAAAGAATATATCATACTTGTAGGTCCTATCGAAAGAACCTAATACTAATACATTATCCTACTGATGAGTATGGAGCTATATCAGACGGTAAGGGCAATATGGTAGAAGGTAAGACTGGTAAGATTATCATGGATGGATATAGAGATACTCCCAAGTTTGCTGATGCAATACTGTGGCTATCATTAAAGAGCCAAATTAAAGAAGGAATTACTATTAAAACTCCAATAGCTAAGTTTACTAAATGTGGTATTGTAGGAATGGGATTAGATGCAGTAGGTATGGAGATACCTGCTAGTTATGAAGGAATTATAAATTTACAGAGGATGATGAGAGGAGAATGATGAAACTAGATAAGATTCCTCTAATTGCAGTTATAACTCTAGAAGTAATAATACTAGGACTGGTAATCTATGCCAAAGTTATATGTGGATGCTAACCCTCACTGTGTAGCCTATGTGCTAGAGAATGGAGGCAGCGACTATAAGATGTTGCAGTCTGGCTATACTAGCATAGAAGCTGAGTATCTTGCTATTATCCACGGACTTAATGAATACTTCCTGAAGTGGAATAAGGAGCTGGATGCTAGGCAGGCAGATATGGATACTGAGAAGATGAAGCACACTGGTAATGTAGAGTTTGCTGATGTAGCTTCACCTGCCGATAAGACAAGAAGACCATTGCCGCCACCAGTAATGGTATGTTGTGATAATGAAGTAGTAGTGAAGCAGCTTAGTCGGGAGTATCATATTGCCAATGATAGGCTGAGAAAGCTAGCACAGCAGATATGGCAGCAAGTACAGAATGTGGATGTTAAGTTTCAGTGGATACCTAGGAATGAGAATTTGGCAGGAAAGATGCTAAAATAGGAGTATAGATATGGGCATAGATGAGCACAGACAAAGACATGAAATTCTGCATAAGGAGCTAGATGAGTTAGTAGCTGACTTTATCAGCCAAACAAAGGCTTTACCATCAAACACTACAGTCATGCAACTAATGAAGTGGTCATTTGAGCAGACAATAAATCCAACAGGAGAAGAATAATGATTATTGATGATAAGAACAGACAACTGCTAATGGAGCTTAGAGATATAAACTTCATTCTGCCAGCATATGTTAGGCAGTATCTCTTTGCTATGAGGAATGAAGACCCAGTCAGGATAGTATTCCCCAAGTTTCCGACAGTACCACATCCAGTCAAGGCAGGAGTAACAATACCAATAGTATATATAGATATGGAAGACTCGCTGGTAGATGAGATTGCCAAGGAAGGTAGTGTTGTTGCTGAAACTCCTCAGGTTGTTGAAGAGGTAGCTGAATCTGAATCACATAAACAGAGTGGAGGAGGGGAGGATGAGGTGGGTGGTTCTGCTGAGCAACCTGCTACTGCATCTGAGGAAGATACTAAGCAAGATTCATTACTTGAAGGAATGAATAAGTTGAAGAAGTGGCAATCAGAACATCCACCAACCGAGGAGGAAGGGTTGGGTTCTGCTAAGCAGAAGCAAGAGGATGATTCTATTGGAGGTTCAGAAGGAGTGCATATTGACCAAACTGACGGAATCAAGGTAGCAACTCCTGAAGATAATCCTCCATCAGAGCAACCAAAGATGACATTCAAGCCCAGAGAACCTAAACTCCCACCAGGCGGTGATTTAGGCACAGGTCATGCTGATAACCTGCATAGCAGAGATAGTAGATTAGATAGCAAGATAGCTAGAGACCTGAAGGATGAGCCAGATGTGGTGGAAGAGAAAGAGATACCGATAGAGATAGAGAAGCCAAAGGAGAAACAATGACTGATAATCCAAGTTCATTAGCAGGTGGGAATCAGGGAAATAGGAGTAGCCTTGATTTCTACGCAACACCACCAGAAACAACCGAAGCATTATTTAGAGTGGAGTCATTTGAAGGAGATATATGGGAGTGTGCTTGTGGAGACGGCGCAATGTCTCAAGTAATTGAGAAATATAACAAGTGCTACTCGTCAGATATAAGGAATGATAATAGTATATATGGGGATGGAGGAATAGATTTCTTGCTTGCAGGAGAGGAGTTTATCACTAACAATATCATTACCAATCCTCCATACTCATTAGCATCTGCATTTGTTAGACAGGGACTTAGACTATCCACTAAGAAACTGGCTCTGTTTCTTAGGCTGAACTTCCTAGAAGGACAAGGTAGATATAGTATGTTTAAGAATACTCCTCTAAAGACGGTGCATGTATTCTGCAAAAGACAAACACTACATCCTCCTGGAATAGTAGTGAGAACTGGTGGTATCATAGCATATGCTTGGTTTGTATGGGATAAAGAATATAGTGGAAGACCATATTTAGACTGGATACAATGATTCTTGTTGACACTTCTGAGCCTGACAGCATACTTGAACTCATCCAGCAGGGAGTTCCAGCTACTAAATCTCCACTCAATCAGAATAAGATTGCTGACTATTACTTTGCCAACTATGATGGCAAGAAGATACAATTTGGCAGAGTACAGGCTGGCGAGTTACTATCAGATATAGAATCAATGGAGGATGAGTTCAAGAGATACTATGATTCAGCCGATGAGACTAATCAGATTATTGAAGGTATCATAAGTCCAACTCCATTATCATCTCTTACTTACAATCAGATTGAGGCTATCAAATCTGGTAAGCTCAGCTGGAATGAGATAAGATATGAACCTAAGATTAGACAGCCTGACCTCCCTTCCAGCCGCTCCTCCCCGAAACTAATGTCCTTTAGCTACAGAGTTGAAAACATTACTGATAAGAATGGAGTTACAATCTCTACACTTGCTAGCGGTAGAGGGTATAGTATTCCTATCAGTACAGTTTATGTCTGGATATATAGACTATCCCAGCTAGGTATCAACACATACTATACCAATAACTGGGAAGAAACAGCCCGCTTCCTTATGACAGTATTCAGAAATGAGCAGAAGCCACCTGACTCCCATACTACCTTCAAGCGGATATATAGACCGAAGATATATATTAAGACTGAGAAGAATATGACGCCAACTGAGTTGGATGAGTATAGATTTATCAAGTCTCTCCTATTCATATCCACTGCATACAATCTTGGTATTGGAGAAACAAAGGCTAGAGCAATATCAGAATCATTCTACAACATTATGGACTTATCAATGGCATCTGTATCTGAGCTATCCAGTGTAGAAGGAATAGGAGATAAGACTGCCAGGAAGATACTATCAGCATTAGGGAGGAAAGTATGAGCCAAGAACAACAAGTAAATGGCGTAGATACTATCCAAGGATTATCTGGCGGTGCTATGCCCAAGGAAATAGAAGTACCATTCTACAATATGTATACTCAGACAGTACTACAGCAAGGATGGAACTCTAGATATATAGCAGTTATTCCTTACTGTATCAACTGCAAGGAGCCTCTGATATGGCATACTAATCCTAACCAGATATTGTTTAGTTGTCCTAAATGTGGTGCTAAGTGGATTAAGGAGAAGGATTGGGAAAGGCATAGGAAAGTCAATGATGAATAATCTAAAAAATGAGTTCAAGGTAATACTAAGAAGAGGAAGAATAAGGATAGGTATAGCTCTAATAGGTCCTCCACAATTTAGCCTCACAATAGAGCACCGCAATGACCCTAGCATAGGATGGACAACAGCACTATGTCTAGTATGGCTTGCAATCTTTATTGACTGGAACTACAATGAGTAAGCAGTTTGCTTCTGAATACCCTCGTACTGATGAAGGCTGGGTAAAATTTCCAGCCGATTCTGCTTATCGCAAAGGCATGTTTCCTGAAGAAGTAAACAAACATCCAGCTAAAGCAAATGTCTATCTCATTCAATCTATCATTGAATATGTATCTGAGCCAGGACAACTTCTCCTTGACCCTATGGCAGGTACTGGCACACTAATGGTAGGAGCATTGATTGGTAGAGACATTATCTGCATAGAGATAAGCCCACTATTTTATAAGATACAAATGGATGCTAGAGCATATCTAGAGAAGATAGCACCAGGAACAGGAGAGCATATCTCCATATTCAACTTACCGTGTCAGCAGTTTCTGCCTCTTCATGGTGATGTAGTTGACCACATTATATTCTCTCCTCAGTATGCTGGTATTATGTATAAGAAATCAGTTAATGACCAATGGAATAAGGATATTGGATACGACTTTGTAGAGTATGGTAATCAACCACTTAACTTAGGAAACATGTCTGATTTTATCTGGGGGCATGAGATGGAAATGATATATAAGAAATGCTATGATACACTGAAGCCTAATGGTAGCATGACACTAATAGTCAAAGACCATATAGAGAAAGGACAGCGAGTTCAGCTGGTTCAGAAGGCTACTGATGCTAGTATCAGGACAGGCTTCATTCATAATCCAGATGAACACTTCAAGTGGGCTGCACCAGGTATGCCATATACAGCTGCTAGGAGAGCAAAGGGAATAGAAACTGTTGACGATGAATCAATAGTTATATTAAGAAAAGGAGGCTAACATGGAAAGACCAAACTGGGATGAATACTTCTTAAACATTGCTGCTGAGATAGCACAACGGGCTACATGCCCAAGGGCACAGGTAGGAGCAGTAATAGTCAAAGACCACAGAATCATATCCACTGGCTATAATGGAGCAGCTGCTGGAGAACCTCATTGCTACGATGCTGGCTGCATCATGGAGAATGAGCATTGCCAAAGAGCTATCCATGCTGAAGTCAATGCTGTTTGCCAAGCAGCCAAGTTTGGACTATCAGTAGACGGTGCAGACTTATACTACTGGGATAGTGAGAATAGACCAGAATCCTGCCATAACTGCATACAGGTAATGAAGGCTGCTGGTATAAAGGCTGTTATCTCAATAGGCAGCGGAATCAATGCTGGGTTTGTTAAGAGGTTAGAGCTAAGCAGTCTCATATGATTACCTACTACCACAAAGATGCCAAGCAAGCATCCAAGGAGTATATCCTACAACTCCTATCTAATCCTCCACCTGCTATAGGTATAGATGTAGAAACTCCTACCACAACTGAGCGAATGCCACTTGGCTTTGCTATATCATTCTCACCAGATGAGGCAATATACTTCCAGCTATATCCTGAGCATCCTGAAGAGTTGAAGTTAGCAGTACCTCTCCTCTCCAATCCTAACATCACCAAGATTGCTCACTATGCTCTATTTGACCTATCAGTATTACCGCTTATACCTGAACTAATTGGATTTGATAGAACCAACATATTTGACACTAATACTGCTGCTAGACTAATTGGTAGAGTTGAAACTGCACTTGAGGTTCTTGCACCAGAAGTAGGCATGGATGTTGAAGGTGCTAAGACATTTATGGCTAGGCTAGGCATCAAGAATATGATGGATGCTCCGCCACAAGAATTAGCTAATAAATGCCAAAAGGATGCTAGAGCTGCTCATGCCTTATACTTCAGATATAAGTCTCACATAGACAAATACTATAAGGAATACTTCAAAGTTGAAACAGCAGTAGTTCCTATCCTCATAGATATGAGCCTGCGAGGCATAGCTATAGACCAGCATGCTAGAGCTGAGATGGAAGCTAAGACTGTTGAGGAGGTAGAATTCTATAAGAAGCTACTCCTAGATGCTGGCATTGAGAAGCCAGGTAGCCCTCAGCAAGTAGGCTATATCCTAGGCAAGCGTGGCAATTTCCTTCCATTAACCAAAAGTAAGAAGCAACTATCCACTAATGAATCTAATCTACAATTCCTAGATGACCCTATAGCTCAGGCTATATTAGAATATAGGGGTAAGAGTAAGCTACTAAATACTTATCTCCGCCCTATGGCTCAGATGGATAGATTCTATACAGAATTCTATCTTGATACTGCAGTCGGTAGACTGAACAGTAAGAATAGAAATATCCAGAATATACCACCAGACTGCAGACATATGCTATTACCAGATAGAGGATGCTTCACCAGTATGGATTATAGAATGGAGCATCTATATATCCTAGCTCATGTATCTGGCGATAAGGATATGCTCAATGTTCTCTATGACCCTGACCCTGTTAGAAGTGACTTACATCAGCATACAGCAGACAAGATGCACATCACTAGACATCTTGCTAAGACTGTCAATTATGCTATGCCTTATGGAGGAACAGCCAAGACTATATCTGACAATGGTAAGATTAGAGATAAGAACTTCTGTGGCAGATTACTTGATGATTGGTTCAAAGCTTATCCAGGTGCGGCTGACTGGATAATAAATGCTAGGAGAATAGGGGTAAAGGAAGGCTGGTCACTACCTACACTATTTGGTAGAAGAATAATTATCCCTGAAGAATACAATCGCTGGGGAGCATTATATGTTGAAGGTATGGAGAGGAAGGCAGTTAACTATCCTATCCTTGGTAGTGATGGAGAAATCATTAAGCGTGCATTTCTAGCCTGTTGTAATAAAGGATTAGGTCCTCCCATCATGGCTATTACTGCACACGACAGTATAGACTTTGATGGAGATGTTCAGTTGCCTGTTGATGAATTAGAAAATATCCCTGGCTTCCGTATTCCAGTTGAGGTAAAACAGACATTTACCTGGAGCTAGTTACAATCATCCCATTATCACGATTGAGACAAACCGACAGGCACAATGACAACACAACAGTTATATAGTATAAATGCAGGCTGCCCAGTAGCAACTAGCTGAACAGCCTGCACAAATAAGGAGGTGCTCACTACTATCGACAAGCAGTGAGTCCCTCGCTAATCCTCAATACTGATGATACTAGTAATCATCTCCCACCCACACCTTTATCGCTTTCCGCATACAGCCTTTCGCTTCCTCTATCAGATTAGCCATCATATAACTAACTACTCATTTGTCTTCTACTGCTATATGAGAAGTCTCCTATGAAGTTAACCTTATCTCTCCATATTGTCCAGACTTCATCTCTCCTCTCCATAGCATGTTCCTTATACTTATCTGCCAATGCCATGTTAGCATTAGCAATAGATTCATAATGGGATGCTTCTTGTAGATAAGTATTTATATCAACTAGTCTAGCCTCAGCTTCCCTAGCAAAGGTATTTGCTATACTCACATATCCATTTGACTGCTCAATGTAACTCCTGAGATTACCAAGTCTACTCTCAGCCTCACTAATATATCCTGTTGCTCTATTAACTATAACATTCTCCTTATTAACCAGTTGGACTACTGATGCTATCCTCTGTGCAGCTTCATCTATAAATCCTCTAGCTATATCAGCCCAACCAGATGCTTGTTCTATGTAGCTTCGTAGGTTGCTCGATCTCTGAGCTGCCTCCTGAGCATATATCATAGCAGCATTAGTTCTGCTAGTAGCATTCTGAGCTAGCAATTCCCTATTCCTCTCATGTGGAGCTATCAGATTATTCCTAGTAGCTTCAGCAAACCTAGCGTATGCTAGTGGAACTTCCTGTCCTTCTCCTCCATCAGCTATAGCATTTAAGAAAGCATCCCCATCATCCAGATACTTCTTAACATCAGGAGCTGCTCCTCCATCCAGATAATTGGTAGTTCCCATATAATCATCTATAGCACCATCAGCAGCAGTTAAATCATCTGCCACACTATCCAGATAAGTATTCATAGCATCCACAGCAGTTAGTATAGCAGTCCTTAGCCCTGCTATATCTGTGGTTATCTTTGTTAGCCAGCTCTTAGCATCCTCACTAGTGTTATCCTCCATATATGTAGCTACCTTATCTAATGCTGATGCTGCATCTGCAAGTCCAGTATTTATATCTGTTGGGTCTCCAGCATCTAGCTCACTATTGGCAGCGTCTTGTGCAGCAAGTATAGCAGTCCTCAGTCCAGCTATGTCAGTAGTAATATCCTCCAATACTCCAGCCGCATCTTTATCGCTGTTGTTATCTAGATACTTCTTTATATTATCTAGTGCAGTTCCTAATGCTGTCTGGGCTGTAGTGGCAGATGCAAGATTAGTCCTAGCATCATCAAAGTCATCTGATGCTTGATGGTTGAAATATAATGCTCTCTGGAATAGAGCATATGCAGATGCAGCTAGGATAACAGTATTATCTAGAAATGGTGGACAACTTCCTGGCTCTTCATCCTCAGGCATAGTATGAGGAGCTTCATAGTATATCCTCAGTATCTTACCTGATGATAATGCTGCCTGTCCTTCTGACTCAACACCACCAGTTATTGTCAGCAGATTAGCAAATATCTCCCAGCTAACAAAGTTCTGTGGGTTCTGGTTAGCTGGATATTCTACTCTTGTAACCCTGATAAATCCTACCATACCATCTACAGCATCTATATAATCAGATAAATCTATGGTATGATAATTCTCTATGATAGTAGATGTGAGAGTAATATCAAATGTTAGTTCCCTTGGTAGAAATCTGCTGAGGTCTGCTAGTCCTCTCTCTACAGCTCTCTCAAGGTCAGTAGCTTCCCATTCTCCCTCAGCAACATCACTGAGATCTATTCTCAAACCTGATAATATAGTATTTAATGTCTTTCCTGGCATATTGCCCTCCTATATGTAGCCATAGTTTCTCCTTATCCCTCTAGTTCTTTTGATATGTCCATATATCTCCTTATGTATCTGCATACTCGTATGTACCACAAACTCTTATTAAAATTAGCACATCTTCACATCCTGCCAGTATCCTCATAGACAACCGCTGACTAATGACTGGAATCGTTATTTCTCCTATACCTAAGTCATTCGCTATGGTAGCCGCAACATTTCTGACTTTGCCAGGATTATAGGCTTCGTAGGGGTGGAATTGGATATAGCGGTTAATATCATTAGCCCCTTCGTTATCAGACAGGAAAACATCTATTATCATCCCTACCTCTGTAGCTGCTATCTTTGTTGACAGGTCTATTGTGAAAAACCACTGCTCACCAACTGTCTGACATAGGGTTGTAATTACATCATCATCTGCCCAATCATCAGTCGAGGACGTAGTTGTTATTGTATTTGTGCCTATGTTGATAGCCTCAATCAGTCGTTCGTTGCTCCTAGTAGTATTGTAAAGAACAATGCGCCCCCAGTACATATCACCATCATAGGTTAAAAGGTTTTTAAGGTGGTTCTCATCAGTCTCCCCATCATAAACGACAGATGTAGCCGTAGGATTTCCATTTATCACGGCAGCAAAGGGAGATGCATCGGCGTTGCTTATTCTGAGGATATAGCCACTCTTAGGAGTGAGTATAAGATTTGAAAGCCTAGCACTACTGGCACCAAAGGCTTGAGTCAACTGTGCTCCGCCTATTACATCAACACTACCAGAATGAAGTAGGGTATTAGCCCCAGCCCCATGCACGCCTATAGCGGCAGCGTTATGGTCAAACATATACTCGGAAGTAGGTGCTTTATGTGCTTCATCTTCTGTAGGGGGATTCTCTAAGAAGTCATCTATATCTTCAATTCCACCAGCATTATCATCTACATACTTCTTGGTAGCTGCATCTTGGTCTTCATCAGGGTCAACTACATTATGAATCTGATGAGTATTCATATCTAGGTCTTCTGCCTGAGAACCCAGAGCAGTATCCGTTCCTTGAGTATGCTTCTTGCTTACAGCATCTGCAACTTCTGCATCTGTATTAGTAGCATCAACTGGAAGACCATCGCTATTAGCTTTAAGTATCTGATTCTCAGTCGCTTCTGATGTATGGTCATCTGTAGAGGTCATTGCATGCTGTCTGTCATGTGCTTGGGCTACTGCTGCTTCAGTGTCAGCTGGCTCTAAATAGATAGTATCCGTTCCTGAATCATTATAAGCTCCAGTTCCAAAGCCATCATCATAGAGGTCATTGTTGATTACTTTATTTTCGTTGCAGTCAGCATTGCTTATGTTAATGCCGTATCTGGGCTTATTCGCCAAGGCACCAGCTCGGCAGGTGTTGCCTTGGATGTTGTTGTAGTCTGAGCTTAATAAGTAGATGTTGTCGTATGTATTATCGGTCTCTTGGGAGTTTTCAACGCAGGTGTTGCCGGTAACTGCATTATTGTTGGACTCGCCAAGGGCAATGCCTACACCATTCCCTTGGCAGATGTTGCCAGTAACCGCATTGCCGTTGGAATTGCCAAGGGCAATGCCTACTTCATCACTTCCCTGGCAGGTGTTGCCGCTGAGTTTGTTATTGTCGCTGTAGTCAAGGTTAATTCCAATGTAATTCCCCTGACAGTCGTTATTGTCTATCCAGTTGAAATCAGAAAGTGCAAGATAAATACCACATAAATAATCGCCTTCACCTTCGGGGAATCTCCTTAAGTAAACATTCTGAATCAGTGAGTAGTCCACGTACTCCCAGTAGATGCCGCAATCACCAATATCAGCACCATCTATCTGAAGGTCGGCGATGACTATTCCCGTTAGTTCGGTGCCATCTCCGCCCACGGCACTAAGGAATACGAGGTCAGCAGTGGCAGTGGTCAAAATAGTGTTCCTGCCGCAGCCTTGTAAAGTCTGGTTAGTGTCAAGGTCAATTTGGACTTCACAGTTGAATGTTCCAGATGATAAAACTACCTTCCCACCAGTAGCAGGTAGAGCGTCTATAGCAGCCTGAATTTGCACATGGTCGTCTGTGCCATCACAGACATAATCTGCACATGATCTTATATGAGCTGGAGCATCCAATGCCGCTACTAGATAAGTAATAGCTCTACCACCAATAAGAGATGGATGAGGAGTAGGAGAACCAGAAGCTATAGGAACAAACATCCGCCTCTTCTCAAAGTCAAGCTCATCAGGTCTGACGAACATTGGCTTGTCTTCTGGTCTTCTACCTGAATACTTCCTTCCCATATTACTTCTTTCCTTTTGCTTCTGAACCCTTGAAGGCATCTGTAGTCTGCTGTGATGGTTCCTTTCCAAACAACTTCTTTATACCTTCTATTATTATAACAATAGGCTGAGATTCAAACATTGCCTTACCTACTAATCTAGCAGCACTGGCAGCTAAGTCTAGTATAGGTCTATCTACCCAAGATGATTGAAGTGTAGGTGGATGAGCAGGAGCAGTTGTCTTAGTAGATACTACTGGAGCTGAAGGAAACATAGCATCATAAGCATCCTGATTAAAGGTTATTAACTCTCCTTGCCTTCTACCTCTAGCCTCAGCACCAGCAAATGCTTCATCTGGCGTTCTAGGAGTGGGTGGTTTCTCAGGTTCTGCAACTTCTCCAGCAATCTTCTTTACAGCAGCTTCTGCTACATCCACATCAAATCCTAAATCACCAAGTGCAACTTCCATACGATATAGTCCAGGATGATATATTCTTCTTATGGAAGATACTCTAGCCATATTGTCAGTAGGAAATTCTAGTATTGCACTATCAACTGTTTCTCCGTATCCTACACCCTCAATGTTGGATGCAAAGGCTCTCACTCTATATGGTAATCCACTATCAAGTCCTGCTATATCTAGTGAGTATGCTCCTACACTGTAACCATCATAATCTTCCTCATCTACTACATCATCATCTATATCTGGGTCTCCTGATGTTGCTTGTATGTAGCAGAAGCCTCTCCTATTACAGTATCCTCCAGTGTTAGTAATATATCCATTAGCTTTCAATGCTACTAATGTTCTTTCAGTGCAAGGATGAGTCTCAACAGTAGGTGCCGACGGGCTTCCTACATCAAGATATGTAAACTCCAGATGACTCTTTATTACACCACCAGATGCCCAGACTATTTCTAACCACTCATTATCTGATTGAGATGTTTCAGAAATATCTTTGCTAGACCTTAATCCAAAAGGCACATAGCCTCTAGCAGGGTGGTCAGTCATATAGCTTCGTATAAATGCTATAGCAGCAGCAGATAGCTCTACCTCATTCAAGCTACCTATATTCCAATCAGCCGAGTCTATTTCTGCTAGGACTGTTACTTCACCTACTATATCTCCATAATGACTTTCTCTTCCTGGTGCATATATATCATCTCCAGATACTAGACATAAAGTAAATGCAGTATCATCATGTAAGTCTCCTCCCCAAAGCTTAAGCTTAGCTGCCATTAGGCGGTCTGGATGCCCCATAAGATTAGTAGGTATAGTAAACATAGCTATAGTTCTATATATCTGATATGTTGGAGCTCCTACTAGCTGACCTGCATAGGTAATATCTGGAGTTCCATAGACATCATAAGGATTTTCAGTTCCTTCTGCTGCATCGTGGGCAGTAGCATAGACATTGTTATCAGCATGGTAAGAATGTCTGCTATAAGGTCCTTTATCTTCTACTACTATTTCCATGTTACCTGCTATCCACTATTGCTATATTATCATACAACTCTAACCTGCTATCATTAGGAGCAACCATACGACCTGCTAGCTGTTCAAACCTTGCTCTATATAATAATGCCTGTGCTCTGTTATCTACATCATCCTGAGAAGTTAATGAACCTGACAGAACAACTCTGATAACATCAGCATAGGCAGCTATCTCATCATCATCTGATGCTTCACCAACTATGTAGTCAGCCCATAGTCCATCATCTCCTTCATTACCATAGACTAGGAAATGATTAGGTATAAGGGCATTGGTTCTTTCTATATACTCATAGAAATATGGCACTGCGTTTGAGTAGAATGTTAAGTCGGCTGCATCCTCATCAGTAGGATACTTAATCTCCCACTCCAAATCATCCAGAGGCTTTAGATAGCTAGCAGTCATATTCAGGAGTCTATATATGATAGCATCAGCATATTCAAAAGGCTGAGCATTGATGTCAAACTGAGGCTGAAGAGAGTCTATGATACCATCATCTTCTACTAGAGCATTGAGAGTCATTGCTGGGTCTATCTCACCAAGGATATATCCTATGATGTCATAGATGGTATCTTCAGTGTAGCTGGCAGTATATAATGGAGGACTTCCTAATCTGATAAGATTCTCTCTGAGCTTAGTCCACATACCTTCAAGTTCTAATAATTCCCACAGCTTACCACCAGCAGATACAGTTTGTTGATGCTTGACCCACATACGAGGAGAAGCAGGTTCATTAGTACCATCTCCAAGATATTCCTTACCAGCTCCAGTTACATATCCATAGCCTATCTCTATCCAGTATCCAATAAGCTGTGGTATGTCTCTATCCTTATTGCGGAAGATGATAGTAGCATAATCATTGTAAGGCTCTTCCACATGGTCTATTAGTATGATACGGTTGCCATAAGCAGAACTATCTGATGATAAGTCTACATCATTATCGCCAGTGTGCTTGAAGAGGAGCTTGAAGTAAGGAGTCTTAGATGCTGCCTGTTGTGCTGCCAGGTATGTTTCTGATACTGACCTAGCCATTGTATTAGCATCCTTCTCCTATTATATAGGGTCTATCCCACGAATATAAAATGTTCTGGTAGCCGTAGTCTGAACAGCACTCAGAAGTATAGTTACATACCTAGCACAAACATTCTCAAAGAGATTTACAGCAGCAGTAGCTTTGGCTTTAGTAGCATGAGCAGCATCTCCAATATGGTCGTCGGTAGTATATGCTAAGAAGGAGTAAGGCTGAACTGCAGTATCACCTGTTACCCTGCTAGGCTTAATTGTTACAGTGGCCTCATCAATAGCAGGACTGTAGACTTGGACATGACGATACTCTGCACCAAGGTCAGTCTCAGCTGATACAGCTGGGTCTGCATCTTTGGTCACTGTTACCGTCTTCCATGCACCTGTTCTTATTCCCATTGATTCCTCCTTATGCGTCTATTTCTACACCATAAAGATATGTAGGAGTTCGTAGTGAAAAGCCTGAGCTTGATTCACCAGTAATATACTTACCAGCCTCAAATGTTCCTAGAACATCTTGCATCCCAACTGTTGTTCCTCCCTTACTAAAGTGCAGAACCTCTCTAGATATTGCACCGTCAGCACTATCGCTCTCCCCAATCCGCCCTCTGTTAGAAGCGTAATCGAGGTAATAGAGCACCTTACCTGCTATGTAAATCTTTCCAGCAGGCACAACATAGTTGTCTCCATCTGTATCATGCAGAGTCTTAGGAGCAGAATCAGTGGCATCGGCAGGTAGTATTAAGAGTTTAATATCGTTATAATCTGTGCAAATGTAGCCTCCAATGTCATACTGGATAGTAACAGCTGGAGTTGCTAGCACTTCAACTCCATAAAGAACGGTTGGAGTTCTAAGCTGCTTAGAGTTATCAGACGATTCAGCGGTAATATATTTCTCAGCAGCAAACACACCTATGACATCACTTGTGTCAGGAAAACCTGTTCCAGTCCCAAAGGCTAACACATCCTTGGTTATTACTCCACCTGAACTGGCAGCTTCTCCTATTCTCCCACAAGTTACATCGAAGTCTAGATAGTGGGTAACTCTACCTGCTATAAATACTGAACCCGCTGGAACTTGATAGGCAGCATCAGTCTCAACATCATACATAGCTCTAGGAGTATCATCATCAGCATTAGCAGATAGATAAAGAACCTTGAGCTTACTATAATCACTAAACTCAATGCAACCTATTCTATGAGTTAGAGCTGTTGTTGTCGGCTTAATATGAGTACCCATTATTCTTCTACTCCTAGTATAGTAATTGTGCCGTTACTACCACCAACAGCGTTCTTGAAATATAGAGTGCTTAGGTCTACTCTGGTAAATCCGACTGTATCATCAGCATCCACTGGATAAACTTCAGTTCCTGACTTTCCCAATAGCATATTGTTGGTAGTTACAATGATAACAGCATCTCGCAACTTCTTGGCAGTTGTTTCAAATCTGGTAGCAGCATCATTTGTCATAGTCATAGTCTTACTATATACATTCCCACCAAACTGCTCTAGAACTTTCATAGAGTGATGTGTAATTTCGGTTATATCTGTTCCTCCAGAGTCCACCAGCCGAGCTGTAGTTCTTATCTCTACCCAGTTAGTTCCATCGTAGGTAATATACAGAATACCAGTATCGTGTTCAAAGAATGTGGAACCTATTGGAGTATCGTGAGTTGCAGCAGTAGGCTTAGTATCAGTAGACGCTCCTACATAATGATGAGCCTGAATTGGAATCTTACTTACAGTCATTTTAGATTCTCCTTACTAATAGTTAAGCTCCTTACCAGTCTTACTCCTAGCCATCCCGTATGCTTTACCAGCACAGTACTTCTGCTGGTCTTCAGCACCAGGTGGAGCAGGCTGGCTCATACATAATTCTATCTCAGCAGATACAGCAGCTTGGATTTGCTGGTCTGTTGAATCCTTTGTTAAACTATCCATTGCTGGATTAGGCATAATATCCTCCTAGTCAGTATTCTCCTTATGCTGCTTCTTAGCATATTCCTGAAGAATCGGGCGATTATACTTCATCAGTGATTCCTTAGGAATCCTAAGTGTATCAGCAGCCTTATCTAAATCAAGTGGCTTGCCTCTTATCTTCCTCATATCTGTCATTGTGATTCCTATTAGCTAGAGGAGAGGATAGATGCTAACCTACCCTCTCCTATGTAGCTTTCATTTCTTCGGTGCAGCCTTCTTTCCCTGAACAGGATGTTCTGATGGAAATATCTTTTTCTTATCTTCTCTCTTCATCATTATCTCCTTTACTCCAAGGTTAGCCAGACCTCAAGGTCACCATAGCCACTCTCAGTTCTCTGAGTCAGGTAGCCTACAGTATGAGTACCATAGGAGGCCTTCAAGGCTATGCAGCCATCAGTATGCAACTGAGCCATTCGCTCATCGGCGCTGTCTCCAAAGTATGCAGTTGGAGTTATGATACAGCGTCCTCGTCTCTGCACCCATGCAAAGTAGTTAGCAGTAAATCCTGTTGCTAAACAGACACCGAGAGATGATACATAACTGGAGCCTTCAGCAGCAGCATCCTTCATCTGACTAAATATGGACTTGTAAGCAGTCACACCAGTACCACCAGTAGACTCAGCTGAACCAGCAGTCATGGCTGTTCTGAAGCCATTCTTACTATCTATGTAGACTCTGACATAAGTGCCATTGCCTAGCTCATTACCAGCTATTCTGTACTCTACATAGTGCCCTGATGGATATACTGCTAGCATACCATCTTCATAGAAGTTTTCAGCATCAGCCTGGTTCTGATATAGGTCGCAGTAAGTATCACCTACTACAACTGCAGCATAGAGGTTACCCTCATAGCCATCCACATCTGGCTCACCAGTAGCACCAGGACATAGGTTAGCATTTACTACCATCCTTGCTATAGGAACATTTGTTGAAGTAGCACCAATCTTACCATAGCGAAATACTCTGCCATCAGCAAACTCTAGCTTGGTTCCTAACGGATACTTCTGAGAAGCATCTTCAGTATAGACATCAGGTATAGCTAGGCTGAATTGTCCTGTATAGCAGCTAGCAGGAAGCCAGATTGCTGCTCCTCCCTTGCTAATTATCTTATGCAGCGGTCTCTGAACTGATAAACCCATTTTACTTTCTCCTTTATCCTAGAATCTTAGATAGAGCATATGAGATTTACTCTATCGCATCCACAGATTATATGGTTATTGCTACATCTGCTATGTCAAACTGTCTACCTAGACATAGTGAGGAGCCAAGTAGCATAGCTCCATAGTTGACTAGCCTAATACCTCCAGCATCATAATCTTCCAGCTCAGGAAATCTTACTAACTTGTAGAAATCTCCCATACCTTCAGTTCCACCATAAGCATAGGTTAGTCCAGGTTCCTGATTCAGCACATTGCCATGCTTGATTAGGAATAGCGAGTACATACCAGTTGAGCTGTATAGTGCTCTAGCATCTGTGGATGAACCAGTACCAGTATTAGCCTCTTCCTTCACCAGGTAGTCAGTCCTTATGATAGGAATAGCATCCCAGAATAAGACACGCTTGCCTAGCTCATTATAGCCTAGAGTCAGGAATCCAAGATTGCCAGCAGTAGAAGTCATTAGTCCAGCAAATCCCTTCTCCTGATAGGCAGCATCCATTCTGCGGATGATTTCAAAAGGAGCCCAGATTTCATCCACACCATGCTTCATCTCATCCACCTGCATCCTGAGCAAGGCTAGTGACAGACCAACCTCATTAGCATCCAGATTCTTTGGGTCATTACCTCCAGCTGCCCAAGGAGTAGCTAGTGGTGCTCCATGTTCAGCAGCCAGTGCATGTAGTCCATCAAACTGTTTGCTAGACCCGTAGGTGTTGTCAGCGTAGATTATCCTAGCACCAATCTTCCGCTTCATAGCCTTCTCACACTCCAGAAGCGTCCTAGCCTCATAGTTAGTGTAAGTGCCATAGATGCCAGGTAGGAAGTGGTCAAGCTTCCTCTGGACATAGCTTCTGCGAAGAGTCATTTCCTTCTCTTCATAGTCTACATCCTCAGACCAGGACAGCTGCTCACCAATATCTAGGTCAGTTACAGCAGCTTCAAGAGTAGCAACATTAGCTGGAATTTCTCTTAGCCATTCTATTTTTAGTCCGCTGTGAGCCGCCTGACCAACAGTTACCCTTTCCAGAGGGTTATTGCGTTTTATATCTTCTTCAAAGACGCCAGGAATCTTCATTGACTGCGTCAGCTTCTGAGCTGCAGCCAAATTGTTCCAATGTCCACCTGAATCAGCCATGATATTTCTCCTTTACTAAATTATTTTGCTGCAGGTTCAGCATTTCTGACACCACGCACAGGAGTATTCTCAATAATCTTAGTAGCTCTCTCCATAGCAGATAATGGCTCTGCTCCGCCTCCTGCTCCTCCTACAGCGTAGTTGCCAGGACTGCCTCCTCTGCTTGTTGATAAAGCCTTTAAGGCTTCCTCAAAAGAATCAAGAGCTTTCATATCTTTGTCTGCTAAGCTATCAGCAGGAACATTATACTTCAGTACCAATAATGCTCTGCGATGCTCCAGAGCACTAGCTGCATCAGCAGTCAGTGTCTCTACCTTTGCTAAGGCTTCATCTCTCTCTGTCTTGATTCTCGTAACCTCATCATCAGAGGCTACACCCTTCCCTTGGGCATTTTCTTGGGCTTGCTTTAGTTGAGCGTTTAGGTCTGCAGCCTTTTGCTGCTCAGCAGACAACTCTACTCTGATAGCATCTATAGCTTGGTTATGAGTTGCCTGAGCAGTTTCAAGCTGAGATTCTAAACCCTTCTTAGCAGCAATCAGGTCAGATTCAGGAACAACCTTCTTTCCATCTAGGAAAGTAGCACCATCCTTGATTTCTACCTTAGGCTCCTTTACTTGTGGAGTAGGAGTAACAGGAGCTGCAGGTGTCTGGTCAGGATTGCCACCAGAAGCATCAGTAGGCTGATTCTCTATAGTCATGATAACCTCCCTTTATATTAGGATAACACACATAGTAACCGATGTCAAGGATACAAAATAAACCATTGCCATAATTGTATATTATCTGATTTCTCCAATCATTGATGATGTGAGATACTGTTCTCTCAGATTATTATAGATTTCTTTAGATTTAGTAGATAGCAGGTTAGTAGTAGTTCCAAAGAATGATAGCCAAGCATCAAGCTCAGGGTCAAGCATTCTCAGTCTCATCCTAGCTTCTCTAAGTTTCTTCTGAAATCCTGAGATAAGTTTCATACCATCAGAGCCTACTACTTCTAACAGTGCGTTATGTTCTGCTCCTGTAGCTACTTCAAATCTGCGGATTTGCTGTCTTTCCTCATCAGTATACTCATTCAGTACTATGCTTCTGAGATTCCTATACGGTCTAGCATAGGTTCTGCTGAAGTTCCAGTAGAGGACTTCCATAGGAGTCCAATCATTCTGGACTCGCTGTAAGAATCTTTCCTTCTGAGTAGGACTTAATGATTCTAGTAGTGCATCTATATAAGCATAGTAAGTATCATAATCCAGCTCCATTCTGTCAGATTCCCAGTTATACTTAAGTTCAGGTGTTAGCTCATAGTAATAATATAATAACTCCTGGTCAGGTGTTTGAGTAGGGGTAACTATACCTCTTTCCTCTAACAGCTTTGCTCTCTCTTCAAATGACTTAGGCACATCTACATAAGCGGCTGATTCTCCTAATACTCTGGCTGCTTCTGATAATCCTTGCTGAATATTACTACGCTGCGCTCTCCACTGGTCAGGACCTATGATACCTTCTACCAGCTGTCGGTTAAGTTCCATTATGCTAGGCTGGATTAGCTCACCATCCTTATATATCCCATTATATCTAGCATTGTTATACACTTTCTCCAGCTCATTATAGTATTCACTTATCTTAATGTCTAATGCCTGCCAGCTGGAAGGATATAGTGGAGTAGTGATATTCTGGTATCTCCTATAAGATTCCCACTGATATAGTAATGACTGCTGCTGGATGTCCAGATGGAAGTAGTCGGTAAATCTCTTACCAGTTACAGGATACATCTTGTCTATCCATTCCTGAGTTGCTACAGGAACACCAGTGGCTTCTTCAATAGCTAATCTCATCTCATTACGGAGGGTAGCAAATTCCTGAGGGCGGATTCTGAATAGACCTGTCTGATTCATAAGGATACCTTTAACACCATCAACCTTATTGACAGCCTGTAGCCAAAGTTTCTCCTCCTCTTCAGTCAGCTTCTGTCCTTGCTGTTTCTTATTCCATATCTCATCTCCATCATATCCCATACTGGCTAGTTCCATCATGGTTAAATAATCCCTGAAGCGGTCAGGGTAGATGATGTCTAGTATGTTGCCTATATGCTCAGGAGATAATGCTCTTAATGCGCTGAGACCAGTCTTTACCCAAGCAGGAGCTAATTCTCCCCATTGTAGTTTAGTTCCACTGGCTAGAGCAGATATACCCACGATAGGTCCCATAACATGTATGCCTGGAAAGAATCCTGCTCTGCCTATATAGTCTAAGAATTCTATACCTGGTATAGCATCATGGTATTCTGGGAAGTCTCGGAGATAGAAGCTTCTCAATCCTCCCATGAAGATAGAGCCTCGGAGGATATTTAGTTGTAGGTCAGTGCCAGGGACAGGAGTATATCCAGAATCTGTATAGTTTATGTATCTAGCTACTCCTGATAAAGTACCAGGAGTCCGCATGAATGTCCTAGGCAACCACTTCCATCTGAATAACTCATAGTTCCAGAACGGGAATAGTGCTCTCATAGTCTCATCTATGATATTTGCATCATCATAGGTGGGATAGGCTAGCTTGTGCATCTCACGAGCCTGAGTCATAGCAGTTTCCTTAGCAGACCACCAGGCAGGAGTTCCAGATACTCCAGCTCTTACAGGAGCTATAGGAGGAACAGTAGCCTTTCCTCTAGTAACAGTTAAACCAAGCATTGTATGCTTAGCTCGAGTTAGTCTGATAATACCTTTACTCTCAAGAGCATTGAATAATTTAACTCCGTCTGGCTCAAGGATTCCTGTATATAGAGTTAGTCCTCTAGATTCAGCATCTGACAATAATCTATCAATAGCCTGCGTAGCAAATCCTTGTCTCCTAGCACTTTCTGCAATTTCTATTCTCCCTATCATCATCCCATTCTTTATTCCTAATCCCTCAGTAGTACCATAGCTTATAGTTCCAACTGACTTGCCCTTAGAGAAAATCTCAAATCCCTCTCCAACATCTGTAGTTATTGCTTTAAGCTCAAGCTCAGGAACAGCCATAGCTCCCTTATATACATCCAAATTCCATACATCATCTGCTACTCTATTTATATACTGCCTCCACTTGATAACATCTGATTCAGGAATCTTAGATGAAGCATACATCCTATATAATTCTTGCCTAATCTCCTCTAGCTGTAATGCTGTAGGAGAATCTGGAGTTAGTATATTAGGATTGATACCTAGACTCCTCCACATCTGGTCATAGACTTCTCCTATAGCTTCATCAGTGAAGCCTAACTGCTCAGCAGTCTTACCTAACTTAGCAGCATAAGCATTAGCCTGGTCTTTGGTGTGGAGGATAAAGTCTTCCCTAGGTCTCACTGTTATATTATGCTGAACTCTAGTAAGTCCACGATATAGGTCATCTCCTGTTACTCCATAAAGATAAGCTAGATGATTGGGAGTTAATTCTCCTACTACCTCTGGAACAAAGTCAGGAACATAGAATGGTTTATCCACTGAAAGTAGGAAGTTTCTGCTGGAGGATAATCTCATAGATTTTAGCCTACGGGATAGAGAATCATACTCATCCCAGATGGCTGATTTCTGTGCTCTCTGTTGTAGCCAGAATCTATCATTACGAAGTTTCTTAGGAGTAGTAGGAATGATAGCTTCAACTTCAGCAATCTTGGTTCTGGTGGATAGGATGTTATCAAGCTCAAGACGGGTAATAGATTCAAGGTCAGATAGACGAGCTAGCTGAGTTTTATCCAATCCAACTAGCCTAGCATTATCTTTCAACTGATTCAATAGCTTTGTCAGATTCTCTTCTGCTGTATCCATATACTGAGACAGCATCTTAGCACTTCCCACCTCAAAGTTATCAAAGTCAGCAGGATTAAGCTTAACTTTCCTCAGCTCTGTTATCCTCCTGTAATCATGGATAGTTTCTCCAACTGCCTCTACATGAGAGGTTATATTCTGCATATCACCAAGGAAATCATCCATGTTTCTAGGAGGATTAGATGCAAATAGCTTAGCTTCTTGCTGGAGAGCATCAATCTGGTTGGCTAAGCTAGCTATATTCATCTCTCGCTCAGATGCTAGCCAGGCAGCCATCCTATCATCTATACCATCAGTACCTCTGACAAACATCTTGCCATCAAGTATTTCATCCCTTATGCCAATCTTAGTAACAGCATGAATGTCAGTTAGATTATCCATTACTTTGTTGATTTCATTACTAATATGCCTTCGCTGGAAAGTTAGAACATCTATGTCAGAAAACTGCCTAACACTTTCAGGTCCTCCACCTATGATTTCTAATCTCAATTCCCTAACTATATCATTAGCATCATGCTTGGTTATACTAGCTATATCATCCAGCATAGGCTTAGTTGCATCAATGATGTCTCCTATAGCCTTCATATCATCAGGAGCAATTTCCTGTAAGGCTTTTAGGAAATGAACTTGCTGGTCATATGCTACTTGATTAGCACCAAGATAAGCCCACATATCATAGATATCTTGGAAGCTACCGATGTAGAATTGCTTTCCACCTATATTCATCTTAATACCAAGATTCTTACCTCCCATGAAAGGTATCTTCTCAGGTATCACTACATCTCTGGTTATGAATGGAACTTTACCTCCCTTGAATACTGCTGTTGTTCCTGTCTGAGGGTCTATGAAGGCTTGTGTTAGCCTGACCTGTCCTCTTTCAAATAGTATGTCCTCATAAGGAGCATTGGATAGTCCTCTGAATAAGCGGTTAGTTTCTGCTACTCCACCATAAGCCTTAGGATGCATTATCTCAGCTCCACCAAGATAACTTCTCATCATATTCTCAGCATAGTTCCAAGGACCAAAATTGAAGAATAGTAGCTGCCATCTAGCTATAGGCATTACTAATCTTCTCTCCAATGATACTACAGCTGAGGAGTATAAGATTCTATCAGCCACTCTACTATGCCATGATGCTGACCTACCAGCCTGCTGCATATACTGTGTAAGTGGGCTGTGAAGGTTAGCATATCTGGTAGCCTCTGACTTGTTGAATATGGACATAAGCATTTCTTTAGGAGTAGTTCCTTTGATAGAAGATATAGACTTCTTGACTATAGAATCTTTGAATTTGGTTATCTTAGCTGCCAGATTAGTAACAGACTCCTCAGTAGCCTCCCGACCTAATTCTGATATAATCTTGCCTGCAGTTATTCTCTCTCCTTGCCCACTGAATGAGTCTAGGATGAGAGTATTTATTCTAGCCATTCTACTGGTATCTACTAATATATCTCCTGCTACATCCTTCAGCATCTTGGATATAGCTATATCATCCAGATATCCAAACTCTAGCAGGTTAGCTCCTGCTCTGACCATCAGGTCATTACCTTCCATAGGTCTAGTGATAGCTGCTTTTATACAGGCTTCAGCAGTATCAGTAATATCCTTAGCTGTTAAGCCACCAAGATTCTTTACAGATGGAAATGCTCTATCCAATACTGCCTTGAAGTCCATCAGACTCTTTCTAGCAAAGTTTCTTGACATCTGAGTAAGAGTCTTGGGGATAGTATATCCTGCACCAGTTAACCAGAATGCACTCTTGATAGGAGCAGCAACTACCTGCACTCCAGCTTTGAAGATAGCATCCATACCAGAACAGTATCCTTGCTCAAGTGCTACCATCATAGTACCGATTCTAGTTCCAGCCCATTTTAGTCCTCTAGGTAATGCAGCTGTAGATAGTTTCCTGCCTACTGCTGCTACTCCTCCCCATCCTAGCCACATCATAGGGTCATAGGCAGAGTCAAGTATCATCTTCTTCCACCAAGGAGCATCCCAATCATTGAAGGCTTTAGCATAGGAAGACCAAGCACCTTCTCCTTGTTCACGATAGAACTCATAATGCTTAGTTAATTCCTTATCAGCATCATCCTCATAGGCAGCAAATAAAGCAGCACCGCCTATCAGACCAACCAGTGCTCCTACACCTGCTCCTATTGCTGTTCCTAAGCCAGGAATGATGGAACCTGCAGTAGCTCCTACTGCTGCTCCTAATGCTACTCCATGAGCAGCTCCTGCTGCTGGTGCAGGAAGATTCATTATTAGTGCTGCTGATATAGGCCTACTGATATTATCCCACCACTTCTGCATCAGCTCCACAGTAGCCATCATTGGCTGAGTTACTATCAGCTTAGCCCATTCAGAAGGAGCTAGTTCAGGAGTTTCCGCTAAGATAGCTCCTGCTTTTATCAGGTTCATCCTAGCAGATTCAATTCCCCAATCCTTAGCTCTTTGTTCTAGCCAATCTCTCTGGCTCTGCAATCCTTCATCAGTTATCTCCATCTCACTGAGCATGCTTCTTACATCTTCCTCAGTCATACCAGGAGGAAGCTTAGCAACACCAAACATAAAGGATTTAGCTATCTCATCTATAGTGAGATGATGAACTCCTCTCAACTCAAGCTTAGGAGATGTCAGTATCTCATTGAGTATAGTAGACTGAGCATCCAGTACATCTCCTTTATAGCCTTCAGGTAGAACATTAGTTAGTGGAGATAGCTTATCGTAAGTAGCACTTAGCCATGCTCTTTCATTATCAGTTAGTTCAAGAGATGGAGATATAAACTTCAGTACATCCTCTGCACTGCCTATCTCATAGAATGGGTCAGATATATATAGAGGTAATGTCTGCATTACTTCCAACTTCCAGCTGATAGATTGTAGTTCTCTAGATGCAGCATCAAACTCAGCCTGAGCTTCAACAGTTGCAGCTTCCTTGATTTCTTTCTTAACTCCTGTAGGCATTAAGGATTCTATAATATATGCTAGTGGACTCATCCTCATTCCCATTCTCAGGAATCCTTCAGGAACAGTATACATTACAGATGGTTGATTCAGCTTAGATTCAGCAGTTTGTAATCTGGTAAGAGCACTCTGATAATCAGCTCCAAATTGCCCAAACTCCTTAGCAAAACCAGTATAGTATTCAGGAATTTCTACTGGAACTGGGAGAGTAGATACTGCTTCTCCACCAGGAACAACACCAGTTGCTTCTGCACCTTTGAATGGGTCTTGCATATTATACCTCAGTTGCCTTGACTCTTTGACCAGATGGTAATTGAGGAGTTGCTTCAGGTCTAGCTAAGCCGAAGTTTCTCTGATGCTGACCAGATGCAGGTTGTTCCTCAGTAGGAGGCATCAGTTGTTGTAGTGCTAAGTCAGCCATCATGTCATATAGTTTGGAGGATTCCATATCCTTAACTACATTAGCCAGATATGCAGCCTGCTGTCTGTAGTATTGGATAAGAGCTATCATACTGTTAGTAGGATGTAGTTCAGCCTGGTCAGCTCTAACTCTTGCTCTCTCCTGTAAAGCATCTCCAATATCAGGAAATAGCTTCTGTGCTACATAACTATAACTAAGTCTGAAGTCAGGGTCTAGCATTCTTGCTGTTGTAGCTCTTTGTACTAAGTCTCCAGGTATCTCTACCTCATAATCAGCAGATACCATAGTATTCTCAGGTAGTGATGTAGGATATTTCCAACCATAAGGTTTGATACCTCTATACTTAATATCTTCTAAATCATCATTGTCTATATCAGATAGAGCATCAACTATAGCCTGATGAAATGGCTTCATTACTTGATTAGCAGATGCTGCTATCTGGCTCATTACATATGCAGTTATCTGACCTGCTACAGCACCGTGCATAGCCCAGCTGACTCCTCCTCTCTGCATCATAGCTTCTAAGTCAAGCTGGGTACTTCTCAGTTCCAATGGTATAGGAGGAGTAGCCATAAAGTCTACAGCATCATCAGGACCTCCTCTGAATATAGCTCCCCGTCTAAATACATCCTCAGGTTTTACTATAGGTTTACCACTCCTACTACGCTCAAAGATTCTTGGCTGGGCAGTATCTCTTAATAGTTGTAGACTAAATGACCACCACTTATTCCAAGTCTTGTAGATATTCTCATTGGTAGCTATGATAGATTGCCCTAGCTCAGCCTTCCATCTATCACCAGTTACTTCCTGAGTCTGTAGCTTGAGAGTAGAGGAGTATGTTGGTAGATAACCTTCTGTTAGACTACCCATATCAGGTAGTCCTCCTACTGGAGCTGTATAGATGGGAATTCTCTTGAATCTGGTAGGTTCAAACTTAACTAAGCTATCTCCTATAACTATAGCGTTCCATGCTATTGCAGTGAATGGGAAGTCATTTGCTATCTCCATCCACCAGTAGTCATATAATACTATATTATTACCAGCAGTAGCCTGCCACTGAGAATAAGGAGTACTTAATGTCCAGTTGTTTCTCCTAGCCAGATTGATAGCTTGCTTATTAGTGATAGTATAGATATGTGCTACTTCATCTAATCCTAACATTCCATCCCACATAGGATACACTTCCATAGGATTTATAGGCTCCTTGTAAGTTCTGCTACCATCATCAGAGTTCATGCTAATCATAGCATACCAGCCAGTGGCTAGCATAAATCCTATGAATGTTCTCATCAGAGATTGTCTAGGATTAGCTCTGCGGAATGTATCCTTAGCATCCTTCCAGCTAACTTTGAAGTACCTGCTGACATCTGCTACAGCATTAGCTACCTCAAAATCAGACATATCATAGTCTTTAACTCTGTGAGGAATATAAGTATCTAGTAGATGGAGTGTAAGGTTATATAATGCTCTCGGGTCATTACCTACAAATGATTCCATCTTATCTTGCTTAAGCTCATCTACCATTTCTATGAGCCTATACCAGCGCTTCATGGCTTCATTTCTAGGATTCCAGAATTTCTTAAGCTCTTTACATCTAGATACTACTTCATTTATATCTCGCTTCATAATACTACCTCTAATACTAACCTAACTGCACCTGCTATAGCAAAGATGAAAGCAGCAAAGCCTATAACAGTTCCAGCAGAGTAGTAGTGGTGTTCACTTTCAATATCCTGCTTCAGCTCCTCATTAGGGTCATATCTGGATTGCCAAGGACAGAATCCATCAGCTATCCCTTCAACAAAAGCATGCCATTCCTGGTAGGTATCCATGAAGTTTGCAGGGTTAAACCAGCCAAAGAATCCTTTGATATTCTTCTTATTTATATGCAGAAGTTTCATATTATTACTACTGCTCCTTCTAACACATAGAATGGTAAGTCCTTATCCTCCCAATACCATATCTGGTCATTCTGAGGCTCCAGCAGCATTACCTTCCTATCAGGAAAGATAACTATATTGTAAGCATGCCCAGCTTCATAATCTAATACTATGCCCACCTGGTTTATACCAAACTGGTCAGCATGAGCCTTGAAGGATATAGCAAAGTTACCGCACCTGAAGAACTTATGATACTCAAGCTGGTCTATCCAGTCCCATGCTACAAAATCTAGAAATTCGGTTTTGTTTGTTAATCTGAACTCAGAACCTAGTGGTAGTCTGATAACATTAGCTTTGAAGAGACTAAGTACATCCTGAACCCAGATGGTATCCTTCTCCACAAGGTATGTTAGTTCTGGAGGAACAGGTCTAGGTAACAATTCCTCCATCTGTTTTATCTTCTTATTAACTTCCTCAAGCTGTATAATACACTTCTGCCTAGCAGAATTACAATCACGAAGAGCGTTATTACAGGATTTACAGAATATACTATCTAGCATCTCTATCAGTCCCATATCAACTACTGCCTATTATCTTCCCCAACTTTCATGCCATCCTGCACTTCCAACATATCCTCTCTGGATAGGCTGAGCATTTCTGCATACTATAGCAATAGCACCACAGTCATGGTGGTCATCTGCTCCTACTACTAATATGCCACTCTTGATATTAGCATTTCTGCGGATATTCTTACACTGACTCCAGAATCTAATGTCCTGACAGTCTATATGTTCAAGATGTCTGCTAACTTCAGTAATCATATAAGGCTTAGTGGATAGGTTAGTCTGCCATCCTATAGCTCTGACAAGCTTACCTGTCCTTACATCCTCCCTATAATATAAGTCAGGATAATCCCTAAGATGGCTAACTATATCTAGGTTATCCTCTGGTGCTATTACAGCACCATTGTAATAGTGTGCTACTTCCTTCATCAGCAACGCCATCTCCCACTCATCATAGAAGCCAGCTAATGTAGCACAATGTTGCATAACTGGAGGAATCTCATTGTTATCCTTATCCTTATATTCATCAGTGAAGTGCCAGACATGACCTACTGATTCAGATGTCTTCCCCTTGCCTGGGTCTATAGATACTATGTAGCCTAATCCTTCCTCCTTATCATGCCAGATATCTAGTGTAGCTGATACAGTATCCTTGGTTCTAGAGTCAGTAGCTACTATATTCTTTTGGATGGGAGCAGGAATACACTGACGAATCTTATCAGTTATAATATCAGTATTGTATGCTTGGTCTCCTGCTACTAGGAAGCATGTTTCATCATCCTCAGGGAACTCCTGCTCAAATAATAATACTGTATCTCCACTTCTTCTAAGGCTAGCCATCTCTGCCTTCTTATATCTCCTCCACCTTAGCTTAGCCATAGCATCATACTCATCAAAGCCATAATGAGAGATGAGTACTTTCATCAGTAGTATCTCATCTGACTGCAGCATAGGTAGTGGGTCTATGTTATCCTTGTTTAGGCAGAATGGGTCATCTGCATACATGATATACTCAGGATGAATGAACCAAGGATAGAAATGAGGCTTGTATACTGACTGTGATACTGCTGTTCCTTCTTTAGCTGCTCTATATATCTCACAGTGAGGATTATCTTCACCATTAGCAGTAGATTGTATCCTTACCTTAGTTCCCAGCTTCAGTGGAACTCTCTGAACTGCTGAGCTGAATACTTGCTCATGTGTGCCTAATAGCCAGAAGCCATATTCATCTAATAGCAGATTATGTATAGCTTCTCCTCTACCAAGTGTGTAGCTTCTGGATGAGAAGATATACATGATAGAATAATGTCCAGTATCTCTATCCTCCCATGTTAGTTCCTCAGCTCCCTTGTGCTCCATCCTGGGAATAGATGGTATCTTCCTTTCCAAGAACTGATGGAATCTCTTAGCTTTTATAATTAGTCTCTTAGCACTGGTCTCATCATAGCTGATTACTACTGATACAGTGCCACTGATAGTGATATTGTCTAGATAGAAATCAGCCAGATGGAATGATGTAGCTCCTACCTGAGCAGGCTTGACATAGACATCTCTATATCCTGATGTTTCTAGCATATCTAGCTGGATAGGATTGAGAGTAAATGGAACAAGCTTACGCTCCTTATTCTCTATCTCCAGCAGAGACTCCATCATAAGCTTGCGATTAGAGAACAAAGCTTTAAGAGCTTCATCTTGAGTAATAGTCTGCATACAAGCTATTTCCTCTTTCCTCTATATAAATCTCCGCCTGGCTTTAATCTCACAGCTAAGGCTTTTCTGCGAGGAGTACATGTCTTCTTAGTCATAGGAGTACAATATCCCTTATGACTAGGATTGATTGCTGTTTGTAAGAACTTCTTACTTCCTCTAGCAGACCTAGCCTTCTTTGCACTTCTTGCTCTAGCCATATCTACTTCCTCCTATTAGAACCTTTACCTATACTCCTAGTTGTGCTACATCCTCCCCTGCCTCTATTAGCTCTAGTTCCTTTACCAGAACCATCTCTCCTTGGTATTCCTTTAGCCATTATTACCTCCTTAGTGTTTTCCATTCTGTCTTTGCAACCAAGTAGTTAATTCATTAAGAGCAGTAGTATGCTTCTCACGAGTAGCTTGGTCTCTGCTGATAATCTTATCCATCCTATCTTCCATAAATACTCTATCCTGACGAAGCTGCTCTGAGTATTGGCAGAGCTGATTCTCACTAGATTTCCTGTCTCTCCTATACATTAAGAAGATTATTATAGCTAATACTCCACCAACACCAAGACTACATATTGCTTCAATAGGTATCTCCACTATCTACTCCTTAATGTTCTTACTCTTGGTACTGGAGGTTTGCTATATCTCTGTCTCTTAGCAGTAATCCTACCTATACTCCTAGGCTCTCTTCTACCAATACGACTAGCCTGTGCTCTCCTAATGTTCCGTCTGGAGGCTTGAGCCTGTCGGGCTGTTATTGCTTTCCTTCTCATTAGTCCTCTTCAGTCTAATGGTATCAGTTCTGCTCAGCTCTATTACTTCTTGATTATCCTTTACGAACTTAGCAAAGTTGAATCCTGCTTCACCAACTCCTCTCATAGCCTGTTCAAGGATTTGTAGTTGCTGTGGAGTATATGCTGAGCGGAGTTTGAGTAGATATTGATGAGCTTGCTGAGGAATGACTCCTGTTCCTTCTATATCTGCCTCTAATGCTTGCTTGAGGACTCTGTAATCCTTCTCCAAGACCAACATGAAGTTTCTGAAGAAGTCTAGCTCTATATATTCCCTGCTTAATTCTTTGCGGATTTCAGGAACTCTTAATTCAAAGGATGAGAAGTCTGAAGATTGTCTCTGCTCCTCTAGCCAGCTAAGCTTTAATCCTAGCATATATAGAGCTTCTTCAGTAGTAAATCCACAAGCTAGATATCCAAAGTACTTTGCTCTGTTATCATCCTTTCTCCAGGGTAGGAGGGATTCAGCAATAGCTACTTCCTTAGGAGTATCTGAAGGCGTCAGTACAGAAGGTCCTTGACCAGTACCGTTCATACTATGAGTCTATCACATATTACTGGGGATGTCAAGGATATAATTGCGTATGATTATTTAATTATCATAGTAGATAGTAAGATTGACAACAGGATGCTAGTATGATATAATGTGTATATGAAGTGTGATTTATGTAACAGAGATAATCTAACTGCTAAGGAACTATCAATCCATAGGAAGTATTTTCATCAGGATAATCAATCAGAGCAGCAAGTGCAGACAGTATCTAGCAATGTATGCCCTGACTGTGGAGGAGCATTGATTCTACAGGAGGGATGTGAGTACTGCAACTTATGTGGATATAGTAAATGTGGATAGAGCTAGGTATATTCAAGAGAAATTACTTTACAAGCAAACCAATCTTAAAGCTTGTTAGGGATAAGTACGCTATTGAAGTGCTTATACAAATACTTAAAATCAGGTTCTATGGTAGGATAAGATGAACATATAATGGACATCTGGATAGCCATCTGCCGTAAGACTGTTCCTAAATGCTCTCATTGCGGAGAACCAATCCAGCTAGGAGAAATAATGATAGCTGGAAGGTTATGGAAGACTAAAGATGGTAGGACAAGAAGATGGGTAAAGAATTTTCGATGGCATGCTCAGAAGATAACACCAATAGGAATCAGGAACTGCTGGATGGAATCAGGACTGGAGTATATAAAGACACATCCTCAGGAAGAAACAAGAGGAAGGAAGAGATTACAACTATCAGAAAAGGAAAAGGAAGAAAGATTAAAGATACAAAGACAAAGAGCAAGATTAGTACAAAAGCTGAAGACACTAATGGAGGCTCCGCTAGACTCACAAGACACAGATATGGTGGTAAGGATAGGAAGTCAGATAGAGGAGTTAAAGGAAAGGATAAAGCCATTAGGAGGAATACCACCAAGCTGGCAGTAAAGAATGCTAAGGAACTAGGAATAGAGTGGATAGGTAGTTATTGTCCTGATGGTAAGCCTCATGTGCTGATAGGAACACATGACCTCTATGGTGGAAGTTTATTTAAGTGTAATAATTGCAAGAAGCATGTATGGTTGCCTATCTATATTAAGGATGCTGCTAAGCTTGATAGCCTCATTGACTATTTTGGAGCTACTGCTGGTTATTGTAAGTATCTTGATAGTAATAGGGATGCTAAGATGCTAGTAGCTAAACTACAAGACTTGTGGAATATGAGGAGTGAGAGTAAGATGAGTAATATAGAGTTTGCTAGGATAGTAGTTAGGGTTATGGAGGATAAGGAGTATGATAGAAAGGATGGTAAGTAGTTATGGCTGTTAGAGATAAAGTTACTAAGGAAGATTTTGATAAGTATGGTACTGTTGCTGCTGCACTAGCTGCTAAGCACAGGATAATGCTTCCAAGGAAGGTAGTGATTATAGCTGCTACTAAACTTCCTGATGATAGCTATACTGTTCTGTTTGATATTGAGAAGGAAGCACCAGCTAAGCAACCACCGCAGCAAGCTCCTGCTAAACCAACAGAACCTAGAGTAGCTATACTGAAGATTCCTAGAGGAGTCAAAGCTGATAAGTTGCAAGGATTGGTCAATAGTCTTGCTAATGTTATAGGCTGTGCAGTATTTGTTATGCCAACTGATTTTGAGGTATTGCTAGGGAATACTGCTAAGGAAGAATTGGAGAAGATACATAATACTTTGCATAAGATGCTAGGATTGGACAAGTAATGATAGAGCTATGTAAGTTCTATACAACTACTGGCTATCCTAACTTTAAGCCTAAATGCTTAGCTGGGTTAAGAGCTAATCTGAAGTGCCATAGCAAAAGGTCAGACTGCACCAAATATGAGCCTTCCCAAGAATGATTTTACAAATCCAAAATCTGTCTTCTCATCTAGTACTAACATCCCATCATCAAAGTTGGCTGACCGTATAGGCGGATTATTCTTTATCAGACAGGATATGGTCATGCAAGAATCATTCTCATAAGATATGTGGAGGTTGTGATATATCAAAGCAGGAATCATACACAGCCATTACAATCCGCAGCATATTATATCAACACAAGAACTACCAGCCAAGTAGAACATCTGTGCTATAGAACATATGTGCTACTTCCTGCCAATTAGAACATATGTCTCAGGAACTATTAGTCATGAATTAAGATTCAAGAATGTTACTGGTCTTGACAACTCAATGCCAGTATGATACAATATGATTACGATGAGAATATAACCACAACTCATCCGTGCTGGTGAAGTGGCAACAGCACAGCACTTTAACAAATGAATAGCAGTTGCAATAGTGCAATAATAAGATGCTATTCTATAAGGAGGACAAATGGCAAAACAGCCAACGCAAGAACCAGTCGCAGACGAATCAGTCGTATCTGAACCAGTCGCACAGGAACCACCTACCAAAGCAGAATTGATGGCCGGACTCCA